>Ga0153995_1000117_pt1 | contig 14737 bp, 20 predicted proteins | sample TSNC079MetaG_FD_104678 | JGI IMG/M metagenome (GOLD analysis project Ga0153995, IMG submission 104678) | Attine ant fungus gardens microbial communities from North Carolina, USA - TSNC079 MetaG | ecosystem: Host-associated > Fungi > Mycelium > Unclassified | place: USA: North Carolina, Lumber... | reverse complement strand
TGCTCCTGAACTCCTGTTGTCTACTCCTATAGGATCATGATGTAGACTAGTTACTTGTACTCCTCCTATTCCAGACTTAGTATAAGTACTCCAGTAGTTACATTTCTAGTTCCTTAGTTTGTAGATTAACGTCTTTTATGTGTTCCATCCTCACTCTTATCAATATACCACTTTTCTCCTAAACTCCTGGCAACAATTCAGTCTTCCTGAAATATACAACCACACACATGACAGCAGATCGAGGCACAGCACACGAGCTGAGGCCAAGGTTGTTCCCCACTTTTGTTGTCAACTCCCTTCCACTCTGGGTCACTCTGCTCCTGCTCTGCACAGTTCTTGACATCACCTTTAGTTACAAGTAGTGTTATCACATTGTAACATAGTCACAATGTCTAGTTAGGATAAATACAGACCAGAAAGAGAAGGGAATGGCAAGTTCTCTCTATCTGTATTCCTCCCTGTATTTTCATTACTTTGAGGGATCAGTACTCTTATTATCTTAGAACAACCTCAAGGGTGCTACTCAAAGTCTCATTGGCATCTCTTCTCCAATATAACTTTACTGAAAACCTTAACCAGATCCTCTGACAAGGAGCATAAAGATATCAAGTGTTAGATATAGGCTTTAAGTTGAAATGCATATTCAACTAAGGTCTAGAGTCTTAACAGTACCTGTTTCAGTGTCTGTTCACAAGTGTTATGTGTGAGGAGAGTTGGTCCAGTCACAAGGTATGGGGGGTTAGGAGGAGAGTTGAGACATTGGCAGGAGCATACTTTGAACACTGGTATCTATCATTTAGTGTACAATTTTTTCTCTACCTAGACTACTGACTACAGTTGGGGTTTGGGAGGCACACTTACAACATGTGCTGGGGGTGTGTAGCTACCTTTTACATGGTGCTGTCACAGACTGCAATTGAGCACTGTGTAATAAATTGTTGATTCAAAAAAAAAGACCCATAAGGAGCTTTCTCTTATGACACCAAAGATATCATTCTCCCTATTAGGTTATGGTCATCACATGTTACTTGACATCATAATCATACCCATACCTTCGTGCTTGACCAAATGGTGAAAAAGAAACACACATAATCACCTCTGGATCACTCGAAAAAGGTTGTTCATCTTGTCTTAGCCGGATTACTGAATTGCACATCTCTGAGCTGATGCTACACCGATATAAGACCTTGTAACCTAAGATGGTAACTTCTCATTATGGAAAAACAACATGTCCAATGGGTGCCTGGACAAAAGCCAATTTTTTTTGAGGAAGCAAACCTATCATTGAGTATTTCTGGTTAAGCTTTCCTTCTATTTGTACTCCATGCATCGTTACTCTCTTATGTATATATGTGACCCTCTTGTGAGACGAGCGTTGGTATTGCAAGTGACTGAGGTAGGTGCTTACTCACCTCCCAATCACTTATATCTCCTTTTGTCCAATCCCAATCAATTGAACCCAGTTGACTCCCAATTGGCAAGAAACTTTGATATAAACATGTAACAACTTATTACGTGTCCGTCCATGATAACACCCTTTCTTCTAATCCGATAACCAGAGAAGATCCGGATCAATTTAATCCAGAGGATCACCTAGTTCCTGACCGACAACAATGACAATTTTGTAATCCAAAAAAGAACGGGTCACTATCTCCAGTGCACCGCCAACGGACGAACAATACACCTGCTGCGCAACAGGTAAACACAGAACCAAAAAAATGTTCTCAAGAGTCTGATTTGAGAGAAAAAGAATATCACCGTTCAAATCTATCCAACAACCACATCCTCCAATGGATCATGGCCCCAAGTCTATATGTAACTTCTTGGACTGTCCCAGGATTTCTCGTTCTCATAAAGGTCAAAAAAAGTCAAAGTATGGAGGACGTTTGTTCTCGGATATCCAGATCTTCACTTGATCACCGCAGCCTAGTCTAGAAGTGTGATGCGGGGATACAACACCGACGCCCTTAAATTGAATATGTTAAGCCACAAAATCATACATGTAATATCAAACGTTCAAACGCCACATCTACGTTGGGCTCCAAAGAAAGTGATCGCATCATCTGACGGGCTCTTCAAGACCAATTTCAACATATAAATCACAAATCAAAGCAATCCAATGGGTCTTGGTGGGCACGAACGGACCAGATACTTGAATCCTTCTCTCCGCAGTAGATCGAAATCTCGTCAGAATGAGTCAGAATGAGATTGAACTTGTGAACAAATCCACTTGTCTCAGTCACCAATCAAGCCACCAACCAATCGGTCTTTCAATAAGTTATCATCCAAAATAAATATTTAACACATCCAAAAAAAATTCAGAGATTACATCATACACAGAGAGAGATAAGAACAAAAGTAGAAAAATATACACATGACAAAAAGGACTCAGAAACCATAAATCATATGCAAACCAAACAAAGCCCGTTAAATGTAAATGTTACCTGAATCAATGGATAAACTGGGACACAGAACCATAAATTTGGGAGGTGATGAGAGGAGGTGCGCAAAAGAAGTATGATGATTATACATCAATGATGGTGTCGTATGCCAAATAATCAGGGAGGTCGAAACGATGGTGAGAGCGAGGCCAAGGATCAGATTAGCTGGCAGAGGTGGGCAAGAGATGGTGTATGAGAGGCAGTTGAAGAGGAGAGAAGGGCAAAAATAAATCAACACATGAGAACGATACCACTTTACCGAATAATCCAACGAAAAAGAAACAAAAGAGAAGATAGATGTACACATTATGGTCAGAGAGACAACAATGAGACGATATCCGCAAGTCCTGATAATCGTCTTCAAAAAGCATACGACATGCGGCACATACATGCTATGCATTCGACCCTCCCAAATTTTGTGAAACCCGCTGCTGTGTCTGCTGTTGAGATGCTTGATTTCCACTGGCTCCCACACCCGGCATGATCATTGATGACCGTTTCTGCTGCTTTTTCAATAGCCTCGACCGTTCCCTATGCGGTGCTTCCTTCTTCTCGACCACTCCTACCATTTCTCCAATCGGTGCGGTAACAAGTGCATTCGTTGCGATATTTACACTGGGATTTGGCCCCGCCACCGTTGCTTCTCTCCCACCACCTGATCTTCTCGACCTTGAAGAACTAGGCAATGTCTTACTCCGTGTGACGGTAGTAGGCCCATTCGAGAGTACAGTGCTGCTGGACACTGGCGGGATAGAAGGTGTTGTTGGACTCTCACTATTCATGTCTGGTTCTTCTAGCGTTCCGTATATCCCAGGTTCTGGACAAAAAAATCATGAGAAATCAGAGACACTGTCAAAGTTCATAGCATACCTCGCTCTAACGTGGTCCTCCTTCTGATCAACCTAAGTCTCTCCTGTTCTCTCTGAATATCTTTCTCTGACATTACTCCCCTCTCCCCCTTTTCTGGTGCAATATCTCTCCAATGGATCCCAATTTGTGAGGGATGTGGGGATGCGGGTGTACATCCACGGTTGTTAATAGATGGTGGTAGTTGATGTGCCGTGTTCAGCGCAGATCTAGGTGCAGATGCTGTACTCGTGAGAGGTGGTGTTACAAGAGACGGATTAGGAGCAGGTGTGTCGAGCATAAACCAATCCTGATTGGCAATCAAGAATTCCAATACTCGCTGGCTTAATGCATGCTCTGCAGGTAACATTTCGTGCGATGGATGTGATAGTATTCCCGGTCGAAAGATCACAGCAAGATCTAGAGTGTAAAAAAGGTCAGATGATCAATGGTCCCTGAAAGAAGCACGACATATAAAGGTCAGACGGCAAGAAGCGTGAACTCACTCTGAGCCGTCATTAAGTTCTTGTCAGATTTGCGTGCGAAGACAGACAACAAATCAAGCACATAAAGGAGTAGATACTGGTGTGCTTGTGGCATTTGCCTGATTAGGCCTTTATATTCCGCATTAGCAGCGCCTTGATTCTGAGGAGGTGCGTTGGCTGACAATAGACACAACAATTAGTCTATATAAAAAAGGATTTGCCCAATGTAAGGAAAAAGCCAGCGCACCTAAAGCATCTCGAAACTGATCAAAGCCGATGTGCGGCAGATAAGGAACCGAAAAGAAAACCCATTTAGAATTGCACCTCGGGAAGCAGAGACGAGAACACACTTTGTGGTACAATCTATGGGGTATTACGGGTTCCTATCAGAGCGGAGTGTGAGCATTATGGAAAAGAGAATATTGGCAGGACGCACAGGCATCTGAGTAAGATATCTGCGGAAGACGCTGGCAACATCATGGGAAGTGTAGGTCTCTTGTTTCCAGTTTAAATTTTTACCGTACTGGGTAGGAGCGTAGAATTAAAGATCAATTGATGAAGAAACGAGTTAGGACAGACCTTGGGCGGTGTCTCGAACTGCTGCTGGAGCTCGCGCATGCGCTTGTTTGAACCATTGACTCGGAAAGTACCTGGTACCTCCGTTGCTGTGTAGATCAGTGAGATAGCAGGCTAAGTAGCGAGAGTCTGAAGCATACCATTCTCTTTGAGATACAGCCCGCTGATCGAGTCAATGAGCCAGGGACTCCAGCAGGAAAAGGACGAAGAGCAGGCGCACCACTTGGCAACGACAACAGGGACATAACCCCAAACGTAGAGTTCTCCGTTGTGATTTGCGGTTGATATTGGGACGGACGCGTACTTGAGGCTCTCCACAAGGGGCTTGCCGAAGACAGGATGCTCTGCCGGAGAGCCTTGGAGAGGGAAGGTGAATTGAGGGGTGTGGAGAAGAATGCCGGGAGACGGACCTTTCTCGTATTCGCGGACATAGCTGGGCTCCTTCTTTGTGCGCTGGATAAAGATGAAGTGGTTCCACCAGGCCTTGAGGCTGGCTTTTGTGGGAGGCTGAGTATGGAGGTGGGGAGAATGGGCGGAGAGCATGGGAAGGAAGGAAGGTGTGGCTGAGGAGAAATGGTATTTATATGGTTCTGTCTGGAGGCAAGAGGCAGCGAGCTTGAGTTTCAAGTGGAGAAATAAGAAATAAGAATTATATCAGCCCCTTGTCACCTTGGTCACCCTCCTCGTGTTCTACTTCGGACCATAACACCTAATATTGTGCACGAGGTCTACCCACCCGCATAACTACTTTCAACAGTATTTATGGTCTTCGACGGGACTCCGGGGCGACAGCTCGAGGTACTAACACATGTTTGCGGGCCTGGGGCACCGAACAGTAATTTTAGATACCAGTAACAATCGCCACCACGTCATCCTCGAACGAGACAGAGACACGGCCTATCGCATTTCGATGGGTATCAGCTCGGGAATCTAATGTCTAGGTTTCGCCACTTGTTCGGCGTTCCTTTATCAATATATGATTATAATGACGGAAGTTTTGTATTATAAAGGAAACATCTTGCTAGGACTGAAACAAGACATTTTCTCAGCCCTGAAAAAGCAGACACAATCAAATCACACCCGTCGTGCGGTCAAGTTTTTCACAAATCGTCTGGCAAAGATGACCCATTTTCCTCTACAAATCAGTGTCATTTCCTTGTAAATCCAACATAAAACATGTAATTATCAGCGATCCCAGAGGGATATCGTATATGACAAGTCGAGCGGTGTCAAGTAGCTGGGTTGGGCTGTGTCCTTCTCCTGATCTACTTTGGATACAAGGCCGAACACAGCTCAGATTGCCATTATGCACGGTGAGTGAGGACAATGGGATGAGTTGCCTGACCCCCCAAACTTCTCCTTTGGAAGAGAAATAACCCCAATCTATATCATGGCAGAAAACAACCTCCAATTGTTGGTTGCAAAAAGAGGATTTGGCAAGGCTGGGTTAAGATTAGCTGTTGCCGTAGTTGTTTCATTTGGTCAATCAGTGAAAATAAGGGTAAATAAGTTACCCCGTATCAGAGCTGATGAAAGCGAAGAAGGGAACTGGACACCCTCCACTCAGTCGAGCCGAGGAAGAAGAAAATGCTTATATTTCATACCTTGAGAAGAAGCTAGGCTACGAGAAAGGAAAGTACAGGACGAAGAAAACTCTGCTTGAGAAAGATGGATTAGATGGTAAGTCGGTTATCTATCGTGGATCACTCACTCGGTTGTGACCGGTTCTTAGATTTGGAAGACTGGGCTCATTCTTTTGCTTTTCCTACGACGGTGGGCTCTCACGGGTGATAGAAATGCCTTGAAACCTCTGATCCCAGCGTAGAGTGATCAAGGTTTTGATGACCAAGACGCCGACCTTGATGACGATAGTGAAAAAACTGACTTTGCATCTGACAATGAGGATATGGAGTACCAAGAAGAAGAAGTTATGGACGCGGGAGAACAAGATGAATGGGGAGAAGATGAATGGCAAGGCATTTCTTATGGCAAGGACGGCGAATATAACGTTGAAACCGAAAGCTCAGAAGGGAATGCCATTGATAGAAATGCTGGTTCTCAATCTCAGCACGCAATGGGTGCGTTTTTGTTCTCGTTGTGTATGTACAGTCCTTGAACGAAACACATCTTTTCAGTGACACGCTATATCCCACCTCACCTAAGGAATAAGGAAAATGAACCGGAATCTGAAGTTATCATACGACTGAAGAAACAAGTGAAGGGTTTACTCAACAGGTGCGTGGTGCATTCCACTATTTTCTGTTGGCTCTGATGAGCTGCTTAGGATGAGTGAACAAAATCTCTCTTCAATCATAGATAGTTTTGAGGAGTTGTATCGAAGTAATCGCAGACATGGTTTGTGTTTCCATCTTGTTTGCAGTTACACGTTTGACAGATGCGTAGACATGACATCCAGCATCACGAGCCTAGTCATAGAGGGCATCTCTTCTCACTCTATATTACTTGATTCCTATGTTGTCCTCCATGCAGGACTTATCTCGAGCCTCTGTAAGATCGTCGGCGTCGAATTTGGTACGAATGCGCACTGTCTTTTTGTCTCAACTCATCGATAATTCGCTTAGCCGCCTATTTCGTGCAAAATGTTGTAATGGATTACGAGCGTCATCGGAAAGAAGTGCAGACATCCGAACCTCAAGAGGTAGAGGTCAAAGGGAAGGAATGTTCAAATCTCATGGTGTTATTATCAGAGTTGTACAACTTCCAGGTTATTTCGTCTGTGCTTGTCTTTGATCTCGTTCGCCAGCTCCTCGAAGACGACATGACCGAGTTCAACATTGAGCTCTTGTTAAAACTGATGCGCAGTATGCTTGTACACTCGATGGTCTCGGATCACATACTTATGTCTAAGTTAGACTCTGGACAGCAGCTGCGCCAAGATGACCCTTCAGCTTTGAAGGATATCATTGATATTGTCCAGAAAAAGGTCTCTGGGCGGGATGAGAGGCCTCTTAGGTGTGTTCGACTTTGAGAGCCTCTATGTCCGAGTTGCTGAGGCCAAATTATCCTAGCTCTCGGACACGTTTCATGATCGAGACCTTGGTCAATCTCAATAACAACAAACTAAAACGAAATGTGACCCAAAACCAAGGTGGTGAAGCCGTAGAACGAATGAAGAAATTCCTAGCTAGTCTGTCTAAAAGAAGACACGGTAAATGGTTTTTGCATCCGCTCCTGAATCAACGGTCTCAAGAATATCCAAAGTATCGGCTCATGATGTCCTTCGAGTTTCCCTTGATGACCTACGCTCGGCAGAGAGTAAAGGAAAATGGTGGCTTGTGGGTGCTGCTTGGGGCGGCAACCCTCTGGTAGAGGCTAGAGACAACATGGCGGATATGCAGGTGAATGGTCAGGATACGAAAATTGTCAACGACACCACCAGCTATCTCCTGAAACTCGCGCGGAAGCAAGGGATGAATACTGACATTCGACGGAGTATCTTTGTTATTCTCATGAGCAGTGATGTGAGTCATCAGTTCGTCTATCATCTTTTTCTCTGAACAAATGTACAGGATTATGTGGACGCCTGTGAACGCTTTTCACAACTCAATTTGACAGAAGTTCAGCAACGGGAGATCATACGTGTGCTTCTTCACAGCTGTGGCAATGTAATTTAGTTTTATTCATTTCTGTCCCTTTCATTGATCAGCAACTGGCATAGGAGAAAACATACAATCCGTACTATGCCCTTGTCTGCCAGCAATTGTGCCGACAGTCTCATTCCCATACAATCACGTTGCAGTTCTGCTTGTGGGATTTTTTACGAGATATGGGCGAAGTCACGGTTGGTGGAGCGGAGGTGGTCAAGAACACGAAGGGTGACGATGCTGGTGTAAAGAAAATATCAGGCACGCGGATGCGCAATGTAGCAAAGGCTTATGCATGGTGGATTGCGAAGGATGTCGTAAATATGAGCATCCTCAAGGTAACTTTGGCCCTTGCAAACTACCTGTTTGTGCTGATGCAGGTATTAAAAGGCCGTAGATTTTACTGTTCTGAAACCTAAAAGCCAACAATTTCTTCAGGAACTCTTGTTGCAGACATTCATCAGTAGCCAATCTATGACACCGCTCACTGATATCAGCCAAATGCCAACGACCCGAAACCGAGCGACGATTGAGGAGATCTTTGTCAAAGCTGCACGAATAGAAAATCTTGCCATTGGTTTGGTCTATTTTTTGACCAATGTTTTTATGAAACATGCATCAGACGATGACACAAACACAAATCTTTTCAAGTGGGCTAGTAAGTTGGCATTAGACATACTTCGGACAGGCGTAGACATCATCCCATCATTGTGAGGAGTCTCAGTGTATAGCGTTATGTAGATCTACGAAAAGCTACACTTGAAACGCTACTGCCTGTATGACCAGCAAAGCTAAACGTTGGATGTTGTATCCGCGAACTGAGGGGTCATTGATTAGTCGAGATGAAAGGTACAAGATACTCAATGTAACTCACTAGTATGATAAGCTTGTTTCTTCACCGAAGCTAGCCTTTAATTCTTCCTCTGTGAAGTTACAAGCTAGAAGATCGAGAGTTAATCAATCAGTTCGTTTGCAAGGGCGACTCCAAAATGGATCTCACATGTGATGAGGAATATTCCACCTGGTTTAAGAAATCGTGCGACACGAATGGGGTATTGAGCTGCAGGAGACTTTCCTTTTTCATCCCTCTGTCCTAAAGCAATAGCATCATACGTTCCTTTATCCAAGACAAGATCCCACAGAGCCGGGGCACCCGTGGCTTCCATGCTTGGTAGGAGAGGCGGGTCATTCTTGAGAAAATCACATTCCTCAAAAGTCACCTCGGCGGCATTTCGGTTTTGTGCAATGTAAGCTGCCAGCTTGACGGCATCTCGGCAGTAGTCTATGCCCACAAGAAGCGTCTGATCATAGCCAGATTCCGCGAGGGCTAATAAAAGCGTTCCATTTCCACTGCCCACTTCGAGGACTGCTGGATTCGTGGAAGGAGGTATATGCTCGAGACACCAGTCAACCATCTTTTGTACTGATTCTTCTCCAAACCTGATCACATAGGCTTAAGATGAGCGATCAAGAGGATGTAATTGGATGACGAACCAAATCTCTCCTTCGTCCCCGATTTCCTCGAAATTAGTGAGTTCCTGGGCGTAGACATTGTCCCAACTAGCAGAGACGAAATCTCAGATGTAATTTCGTTTTGATTTCTCCTAGACATACTGGTCCTTCGTCCCAAGCTTTGACGGCAGCAAGTCAGTGCTCATCGTCGCATCAAGATATGAAAATGTTGCTTAGTCAGACAAGTGATATCATAGGCTTTTGGAATTGGTACGTAGATCCACGGTCAAGGCAGAAAGATAAGTTTATGAGAAGAAGATCTGTATTCAATCTTGCAGTCTATTATGAGGATATCAAGATGGTGCGAAAATATGTTACAGCGAAACCTAGCCTTTCATCAATACACTGTCATTTCATCCAAAAAGCTCTCACTCATTAGAAAGTATATGTTTGTGTCATCGACCCCGTCCTTCTGACTTCTCGAGAAGATCTTTGGCCTCGTTGATTTTACTAGCAAGGTACGGTGAGCCTCCGCGATCAGGGTGGTTTGCAAGCATGATTTGGCGATGTGCATCCTTTATTCTGGTTCGCAACATCGGACCATCTCTACAAAGTATTTAAGATGAAACAGAGGAGCAAGATGGATGAACGTACTTCAAGCCCAAAATTTGGATTGCCTCCTTCCGATCCATCTTGGCTTTGAACCCGCCTTTCACCCATTGTTCTGTTGTCGCTCTACCAATAACGCCATTTCGAACGAGTGCTCTGCCAACTAATGCTGCAGTGATAGCACCGATGCCGAGTACGACTGGAGTAGCCATGTTGGAGAAGGGGGAAGGAGGGTTTTCATTTGCAGAATAGCGCTTATCACGTGGTTACGTGATAAAAACTCCTCATTTTTTACACGGTGTTTAGTCCGTAAACTCACTTCATTCGTTAATTAGGAAATGACGTTTTTTGATTCCAATCTTCTGGCACTGCAATCCAGTCTCACGAAGGTCTCTTGGCAATAGTGTACACGATGTGTTTCGTGTGCTCTTTTGTTTTCAAGCAACCTCAAATGCGGAGGATCTGATCTATAAGGCCCAACGACAAGGATATTTGGATCTGAGTATACAGTCAACGCTGGAGTTATGAAGGTCCTGTTTCGTGGAGGAAAGATGTTCGAAGCTGAGAAGACTATGACAGCAACCCAGATATGTCTGTCTGTCAAGTCTCTCTGTCTCAATTTCCATGATCAACATGACCATTTTTGACAAAGGTATGTGCCTAATTTGTTTCGGATGCTTGTAGTCATGAAATTTCACAGGAATCTCACTCGAACCAATCCAATTTACATTTTGACACGTGTATCAAGGATCTGAATTTTCACCAGGCAATTTATATTGCTAACTCGGAAAACCTCTCCAATTAAACATTGGAATAGAGTCGAGATCTCGACTAGCCGCGGAGCTCACGTTCAATACAACACATCGGAGGTGTTGATTACAGTTGGTCATGGCAAGCAGCAATTCTAACGTCTGTAATTTAAAAGTGTTTCTAGTTGCATCAACTATCAAATCGCACCCTCTTCCTCGATGCTCATCGTTTGCTGTTTTCTCGTCTGAATTTCAGATTTCAAATAGCATAATTGACAATGTCATCTCCCAGGAAGGTGTACAACGATCGTCTTACATATACATGGAATTTCTGCGAAAAATGCTGTCGATCCCCCCTTTTCAGCATCACTACTGGTCAGGAAGAGTGCCGAGGAAAAAGTTAGATAGTCAGAGCGAAATGCAATCTATTTTGGACCAATTTTGTTGTTCCAAAACAAAGAACAAGACAGGATTGCAATTGACCCTCCAGGAAAGCTAGGATATTCTTATCGCATTACATCTCCATAAGATGCTCATGGAGAATTCGCTCAGAGAGCCTCACCTAGATTACAAAGACAAGGTCTTCCTTCCAAGGTAAGCTAAATTTTCACTCTGTCAAACGGATGCTTATTATTTCGGGACGACGTAGACAGTTCTGACAGTGTCGGACCTTGATTGAAATATATGAGACGAGTAAACGTCGTGCTTACCATTGCAAGAAAGGAATTTGCAGAAATGAGGGTTTTCTGGAAGGGGTGGCCAAACAATCAAGCTGGCAAACGTCATATATTTTCTCACGATTAATCCTAGAATAGTAAATTGTTTGTAGATTTTGGTAACTGGATGTAACCCAGGCATTTCCCAACGTGGAATCCTCTGTAAGAATCTCCATCGTGTTTCTTTATCACTCACACCATGTCCGATAAGCGATCTGTAATGCTCTTCAAGCAAGCTCTCATTGATACAGGAAAAGACGACCCGGAATGTAAAATAACGACGGTGACATACAAGGAGTTGAAATATCAAGATTTAGAACCATTTTTTGAAGTTGCCACGCCGATTGGTCTCGATGTGGCGTACTGGGGAGAATCTATTGCGCTCGCTGCTCTGGCCATCGTTAGCGCTGAAATTGCCCTTGTCATCGAGTTTTCCCCACCAAACCGACGAATCGAGACTACACCTGCCTACGACCCTGACAGCGAACAATACCAGTCACTCATGAGCTTCCTGAGTCGTGATGTTGGGGAGTTTTTTGCGTTCGACCTGGCCCCTCTGGCCATGAGCTTATATGAAGAACAAGGGCTTTTCCTCAAAAATGCCGTCGACATTCAGTCTGCCTTTCCTGGACAGAATCGTAACATAATTTCTGGCATCCTCAAAGCTGCGCTAGGTGATGGAGTAAAGATATCAGACTACCAGGTTTCTCAAGCCTTCGGCAATGCGACATACAATCCCGAACAGCGAACCGCCGCCCTCGGGCCGGTCAAGCGGGGATGGCTTGCATTTTATCTTGGCTCAGTTGACGATGCTGTCACCACATACAGTAATGTGAGAAGAATCGATACTTATGGTATGAACGAGGGCGTATGTCTTGTGGTTTCCAATGTGGTTGGAATTTCATGATCGTTTTTCCCTAGTTTCTCGACGTTGTTGCAAAGATTACTACCGATTCTCAGCGTCTCGATCGCAAAAAGCCCGATCAAATCAATCGTGATTTCGATTATCGCGGCTATGATCCGAAAAACAAAGAGCATGCACTTGCCTCTAAAGTATTCCATAATCGATTCAGGAGACAAGAGGTGAGCAAATAACATCCCTCCGCGTTTAAACGACATTAATTTATGTCTTTTGTTCTAGCAAGTTCGAATCATCGTTGAAGACGGTAACGGCAAATTTGCTGCACGCGGCAAGATTGATGCCCTTGGTCGATACGCAACCTTCAACGAGGAAGGAGGGCTGAGTATCGGAAGCCGAAGAATCACAGCTATCACTGGCATTGGTCGTGACTTTCCAACTTTAGCTGAGGAAGCTCGCAGTCGAAGCCTACTCCGCCTTTTGCAGGGCCTTGAATCACCCGATAACCCGTGGCTACAAAACATCTGGTTCAACAAGGATAAAGAGGCTATATCGTGGCCCGATAAATGGTTTACCAGTGCCTCCAAATACCCCATGTTGTCACCTGAAGTCTGCAGGAGCCTTTCCATAGATGCCAAGCGGCTTAATGGATCCCAACATACTGCCGTCAACGCCATGATGTCTAAAGGGCCGCAAAATGTCATTACCATCATCCAAGGGCCACCGGGTACAGGGAAAACCAGTGTCATAGCCTTCTTCGTTCAGCTGGCAGTAGCCCTTGGCAAGAGCGGTATCTGGCTAGTTGCACAATCCAATGTTGCTGTCAAGAATATTGCTGAAAAACTTTCCCGAGTTGGTTTTCATGATTATAGACTGCTGGTTTCGGATGGGTTCATTGACGATTGGTGAGTAAAGGATTGATTTACCCGGCTCACTTGGTTAATTAAGCTGGGAAAGGCATGAGCATATCTATGGTGATGTTAATGCAAATATCATCAAATCTGGAGAATTCTCAACGTCTGGATCAAGGGTCAAGGGGATCAAGGTTTTCTTATGTACACTCAGCATGTTATCAAGCGATGCCATTAGTAAATTCTTTACTAGACAGTGCCCCATCAGCACTCTTGTTGTTGATGAAGCTAGCCAGATACATGTTGCTGACTACATTTCTGTTTTCTATAAATATGTCTCACTCCGCAAAGCGTGCTTTATTGGTGACGATAAACAGTGTAAGTATGGACATGCTTTCTCTCTGATACAGGAAAGAACTCATTTATATTTAGTGCCACCTTTTGGTCAGGATGACTCCAGTCCCAATGCTTTGCCGAGTATTTTTGAGTTCGTCCACCTTCGAAGTCATGCATATTTTCTGAATACACAATGCAAGTAATTTACTTTTTTGAAGTACCTACTATTGATGGAGTTTTAGACCGAATGCCACCCCAGATGGGCGAGCTCATCTCTGAGGCTGTCTATGATGGTCTTCTAAAATCCGATCCACGTCATCCCATTGGTAATAATATCATGGCTTGCCATTTTGTGGATGTACCTAGCAACGAAAAAAGAAAAGACGATTCATTCATGGTGGGTAATGTCTGATCAAAGAACATGACTTTATGACTAACAAATAATTAGAATGAAGGAGAGAGAGATGCTGTACTACAGATTGCACGGCATCTACAGAACAGACAGCTCAATTACAAAATAATATCACCTTATGATGCTCAAAGGAACTCCATTGAGACTAAGATGAAGAATTCACCTGAAGGAATAAGATGGGAAAATACTTGTTTCAATGTTGACTCATTTCAGGGTAATTTTTTGTTGCTTCTTCTTATTTCCGTTCAAAAGTCTGACTTTTTTGTTTTGAACACAGGGAATGAAGAGGATTACATCATCCTTTCCCTGGTCCGATCTCGAGATACGGGTTTCTTGAAAAGCCTTCGTCGCACCAATGTCATGCTTACCAGGTTCAAGCGAGGTATGTTTGTCATTAGCAGTAAAAAGTTTTTAGCTGGGGCTGGGAGAGATTGCTTGGTTGGAGAGATAGCTGCAAGGATAGGGAGCAGAGCTTGGTTGGGTACAGATGATATTGCAAGGGGAAACTTCTTCGGACCCAGGAAGAATCTCAAGTAGATTGGGGGAAGTTGGGGAAACTGAAAATTTGCCAGCAATCATTAGTAATTAAATCAAAAAAAATACAAATAAAAAGTTAAAAATTCACAAATAATCTAAGATCAATTCGTGATCAATTTGTGCTCTAAGTATTTGAGTAGGCTCATCTACCATAGACTGCATTCAAGCATTGTGTAATTAATTGTTGAGTATGAAAATATGAAAAAATCTAAGATTGATCACAAGTGACTTTTAATAGATGTATTCTCGGGTAAAGCTGACAC
>Ga0153995_1000116_pt1 | contig 14770 bp, 14 predicted proteins | sample TSNC079MetaG_FD_104678 | JGI IMG/M metagenome (GOLD analysis project Ga0153995, IMG submission 104678) | Attine ant fungus gardens microbial communities from North Carolina, USA - TSNC079 MetaG | ecosystem: Host-associated > Fungi > Mycelium > Unclassified | place: USA: North Carolina, Lumber... | reverse complement strand
TGATGTTAACGTGTTCACCTGTTAAGGTTTCGACTGAGTATTTGACCATCCTCCAGATCAACCAGCTTGCCCTTTCACCATCGGTCCCTTTCGAAAATAAGAGTCGCTCTGCAAAAGATTTGCGATTTTGTTTATAAGGATTCGCCGGCCTCAGAATTTGATATCCTAGAATCGCCGATTATCGTGTAGAATGAGATAGCCTTCTTTTTTGCCGTTAAGATGACTAGCGGAGATTGATCGATAGCTTTGGGTCTCAAACGCCGAGCTGACGGCCATGAGGTACCGTTGATCAGTGATAGGTACTTGAAGGGAAGAGTCACTGGATCAAGCTGTAGTCAGTCGGTCCGACTGCGTTTTTTGTAGTTCCAGGAGCATCCGTAGCATGACATGATTCATTTACAGTTCGCCTGGAGGAGCATAGACCTCTGCCTAGTTATGAGTGTACTCGACGGTTTAGAATTCTCTCTCTCCGTCGCACGTGAGTAGCACAATTTCTCACACCACTACACTCATGCTTCCATCATTGTCGAACGGCTCGATACAGCCGGTCTACAGCCGAAGTATCGCATCAAAGGACATACGCCTAGCAAGTGTTTGTTTGCCAGGTCACCACTTGTTGTAAACTGTGGTTTTTGCGGAATCGCGGGATGGCTCGAGGGCCATATCATGTATTCCAGATATTTGTCCGAGTGCCACATTTCGGTATATCGACCAATTTCCCAAGATTGCCTAAACTGGGTCGGTGGCTTCCCTTGACCCACCATACCAACGCCTAATTTCCTTCCAGTTCACCGATGCTTTCAAACGAGTGTCAAACACATACCTGGGTCTGGGCCTCAGGGAACTTCCTATACATCCTTAATTGTTGGTGTTCCTCGCGAGATCTTCCCGAATGAACGACGGGTGTCTATTACTCCTCAAAATGCTGCCCTGTTGCGCAAGAAGGGCTTTTCTAAGGTCCTCGTCGAGCACAATGCTGGTCTTGGCGCACAATTCCTAGATGAACACTACGCTGCGGCTGGTGCCACCCTCGTGGCCAGGGACGAGTTATTCAAGCAATCAGACATTTTGTTGAAGGTGCGACCTCCACTAACAGGCCAGGAGGTGGAAAGTATTAGGGAGGGCAGTTCTGTAATATCATTCCTTTATCCGGCACAAAATAAGGCAATCGTGGATGCTCTCGCACAACGTAATGCCAACGTCTTCGCGGTATGCTATGCTACAGCTATCACTACATGATGAGCTCTTCATATAGATTTATTTATCTAGATGGACATGATACCCCGCATCTCACGTGCACAAGTTTTCGATGCTTTGAGGCAGGTATCCAGGCCTTTCTGGATGGCAAGCAATCAACTTAGTTTTCATACAGTTCTATGGCCAACATCGCAGGATATAAAGCTGTCCTAGAAGCTTCCAATCATTTTGGTAGATTCTTGACCGGTCAAGTCACTGCTGCTGGGTGAGCTTAAAAACTTATATATTTCTCCGCCCTAATACTCTCTTCAGCAAGGTACACATCTCCCAGATGATTTCTTACTATGTTCATCTCGATAAAATTTAGATTCCTCCTGGAAAAGTTTTGGTTATCGGTGCAGGTGTTGCTGGTTTGAGTGCAATAGCTACTGTGTGTCACTTTCTACTTCTTTTGGAGTTCTTGTGTTGATCAGGATATAGGCAAAACGTCTTGGTGCCATCGTCCGAGGCTTTGATACACGTCCAGCCGCTCGCGAACAAGTTCAATCTCTTGGTGCTGAATTCCTAGAAGTCAATATCAAGGAAGACGGTAGCGGTGCAGGTGGATATGCGAGGGTCATGTCCAAGGAATTCATCGCTGCAGAAATGGCCTTGTTCGAAGAACAGTGCCGGGAGGTTGACATCGTAATTACCACTGTTCGTCTGATCACCTTCATCACCACTTTCTGCTCTTATTTCATCACAGGCTCTCATCCCTGGAAAACCAGCTCCAAAGTTAATTACTAATGATATGCTTGTCGTAATGAAACAAGGGTCCGTTGTTGTAGATTTGGCAGCTGAAGCAGGCGGTAATTGCGAAGCTACTGTTCCCGGTGACATTACAGTACATAATGGGGTTACAATCATCGGTAGGAGCATTTCGGAGCATCTGTTGTATAGTTCTCAAACGTCTTTTACAGGCTACACAGATTTGCCTTCCAGATTACCAACACAATCTTCATCACTGTATTCTAACAATATCACCAAATTTTTGCTGTCGATGGGAGGTGATGGTCGGTACTTCATCGACCTTGAAGATGAAGTTGTTCGCGGCGCCATCGCAGTGCACCAAGGTCAAGTATTACCTCCTGCGCCTCGTCCACTTCCCCCACCGGTCACATCTCCACCACTGACTACGGCAACCGAAAAGGTTTCTGTAGCTATTACTCCCTGGCAAAAGGCAACACGAGAAGTTGCTGTTGTCACAGGCGGAATGGGTACTGCTGTCGCTTTGGGGAAGGCCACTGGCACTGCATTCATGGACAGCTTCTTTACTTTTGGTCTCGCAGGCCTAGTTGGTTACAGGTAGGCAAACCTCTGATCCAGTATGTCTACTTCTCCAGACTTTTGACAGGGTAATCTGGGGCGTTACTCCTGCTCTGCACTCTCCTCTCATGTCCGTTACCAATGCAATTTCTGGACTGGTGAGATCTACTGTTAAAACAAGGAAAAGGCTTATAGATCTTTAGGTTGGTGTTGCTGGTATGTTTGTCATGGGTGGTGGTTATCTCCCTGGCACCCTGCCGCAAACTCTTGGTGCTCTAGCTGTTTTACTTGCCACAATCAATGTTTCAGGCGGTTTCATCATCACCAAGCGTATGCTCGACATGTTTAAACGTAAGCTTTGTGGTTATGTCTCATTCATTTTTCTTATTCGTTCATAGGTCCATCTGACCCTCTGGAGTATCCTTGGCTTTACTCTGTCCCTGCAGTCATCTTCACGGGTGGTTTCCTTACTGCGGCGAGTACGGGAATGGCAGGGCTTGTGCAGGCAGGTTACCTCACGAGTAGCATCCTTTGCATCGGTATGAATACTATGCCACAGTATTTGAACATCATGTTGATGAAGGTTCAGGTTCTTTATCTGGCCTCGCTTCTCAGGTCACTGCTAGGCAAGGGAATATTCTCGGTATCCTCGGTGTCGGATCTGGTGTCCTCGCCTCCTTGTCTGCCGTCGGTTTTCCCATAGAAGTCATCGGACAATTTGCAGGTGTTGCTGCCATCGGAAGTCTTCTGGGTGCTCTCATTGGTCGTCGTGTGACTCCTACGGAATTGCCACAGACCGTCGCAATGCTGCACTCCATTGTCGGTTTGTCAGCTGTTCTGACCAGCATCGCTAGTGTTCTACAGGACGTCTCCCATCTTTCTACCCTGCATATGGTCACTGCTTATCTAGGTGTTGTCATTGGCGAGTGTGAAAGTTAAGCTAAATGTTCGCATCCACCATTAATGTCATTACGACTAGGTGGTATCACTTTCACGGGTTCGATCGTGGCATATCTCAAGCTGGCCGCCAAGATGGCAAGCAGGCCTCTGGCACTCCCTGGCAAGCACCTTGTGAACTCGACTCTTTTGGGTGCGAATGTTGCCACAATGGCTGGTTTCATCTCAACAGTTCCCTCAACACCGATGGTGGCTGCTTCTTTCCTGGGAGCGAGTACGGTTCTTAGTTTTATCAAAGGCTTCACAACCACTGCAGCAATCGGAGGTGCTGATATGCGTATGTGTAATGCCTTCGCAAAGAATTTTCACAAGATATGACACTTATTTACCAGCTGTTGTGATTACCGTCCTGAATGCCTATTCGTGAGTAGAAGATCCGCAGTTAGAACTTACTAGTGATTATCGAAACACACTCGCAGCGGATTCGCGCTTGTGGCTGAAGGTTTTATGTTAGATAACCCGCTTCTGGTGACTATTGGGTCCCTCATTGGCGTCAGCGGTTCAATTCTATCCTACATCATGGTCAGGAAGCATTCAACCTCTTCTTTTCCGATGCCTAATTTATGTGGTCTAGTGCGTTGCAATGAATCGTTCTCTCACGAATGTGCTTTTTGGAGGAATCAGCGCACCAGCGAGCACTACCGAAACCAAGATTGAAGGTTCGATCACCAAAACCACTGTTGATGACACTGTCGAGGCATTGGCTAATGCTGATAGCGTTATCTTGGTAATCATGCTCATCCCACATTGATTTCTGATACTCGAAGCCTCACGCTTGATATGCAGGTAGTTGGATATGGAATGGCTGTGGCGAAGGCACAGTATGCGATCTCTGATATTACTGCTTTGCTTAGGGCCAAAGGAGTTAATGTTCGGGTAAGCCTTGGTACTTCTCAGAAATATTTCTTCAAATGTTAATCATGGACACACCGACCTTAGTTTGCTATTCACCCAGTGGCAGGGCGTATGCCGGGGCAGTGTAATGTACTTCTCGCTGAGGCATCTGTTCCCTATGACAGTGAGCTCTCCGTTTTCCGTATTGTTCTTGACTCAATATTGTACCAAGTTGTGCTCGAGATGGATGAGATCAACGACGATTTCAAAGACACTGACGTAACACTAGTTATTGGTGCTAACGATACAGTCAACCCCATTGCCCTAGAGCCTGGGTCTGCTATTGCCGTAAGTAGCTGCAGAAGCCTGTTGCATACTATTACACTGGCTAACAAGGCATAGGGTATGCCTGTGCTTCACGCATGGAAGAGCAAGCAGGTGATCGTGATGAAACGTGGATTGGCCAGTGGTTACGGTATGAGATTGCTTATCGCTGGTGACGCTAAACTCATGACTTTCGATGTTAGCTGATGTACCAAATCCTATGTTCTACATGCCTGGCACCAAGATGCTCTTTGGAGATGCGAAAGATACATGTGAAAGTACGTAGTATGGCGTCTTTACCACAACGAAATTTAACCTATCTTTTCGGTGTCTAGCTATCAAACGCGGCTTAGAAGCACGCGGCTGATCGCAAAACCATGTGTTGGTAGCATATCTGTATTCGAGTTGTACCGTCGTTTGGCCAATGCAATTTGTTCTTACTTCATTACTTTCACTATTGTGTTACTACAAGTCTCTCCTTTTCTTGCTCATGTGAAATGACTAGAAATTATTATTGCTATTGAGTAGCCAAAAGTCCCTGCAAACATCTCATGCCAAGAAAAGAAGAAAAAGTTCGAATCAAATCGAAAAGTCGACGAATCTGGACAATCACGGAAAAAGAAAAGATTGCGTCACAATTTAGAAGAAAGTCTGGAGATGACCAACGACGGTGATGACAACTGTTGCTAAACACGAATCGATGAAGTTTTGCGTTCACAGACGTGAACAAGAAAAGGCGGTATTCGTCTCTAGAAATAAAAAAAATAAAAAATATAGGCGTTCAATGGTTCATAATAAGAGCAGGTATAAGGGAAATTATGTATTATACGTGAAGTTCGGAAGGTTCATCTCAGAAAGGCCTCCAACAGACATCCGCTTTTTGATGGTGCATCACCGTGTATAGGCAACTCTTGCCTTCTCTGAGTCTGGGAAAGGAAGGCATGCGAGTGAGGAGGATACCGATGACAAGGACGTTGTTGACGAAACTGCGGTAACGCCGCCAAGTGTACGTATAGGATAAGCTTCGGGGGTGGGTGACCGCATCGACTCCGTATACCGCTTTTCGTTCCTTCCAACCCATGTCAATGCCAAGGGAAGAGGTTCTTTTGGTAAAGAAATAGGGAAGAAAGCTGTCAGTCGTTTGGGTTGAGAGTTGTATAACCATGTCGCAACCAGGACGACAACAGATCCCAGAAGAAACGTGGACGTCATCTGGAAATTGAATAGAGCAACAGACGCCAGGAATGAAATGACTATACTCAAGCTCGTCGCGAAGCCCTTCAGAATATTATCGGAGTATTTGATGACCATTGCTGTAAGCAGTCCACCAAGAACTTGGACCGCTACAGTTGCCCATGCCCAGGGCCCAAAATTTTGGAACAATAGTGGAAGGAAGCTTCCAAATCCATTCGCCATTTGTGAACCATATGTGACGATGATGGGAGCCAATGCAGGCAAGAGGGAGAAGAGGGATAGCTGAACATTTCGCACCCAGAGATCAGCCTGGGAGTTTTTCAAAACCATTTCAAAATAGACCCCGGCCAAGCCTGAGGTGAAACAGGCTGCTGCAACAGCCACAAATCCCTTCAACACGTTCATGGATGGGGTATGAGGGCTTCCTGCTGCGTCATTATGGACACCAGCTTGGATTTGCACGATGCCCACACCAAGCGCCAAAAATAGCAATGATACCCATTGCACAGTCGAAAGCTTCTTGCGGAGGAGTATGACCGAGAATGCGGCCGTGGTGAGGATTTTCATCTGGTAGGTAACCTGAAACGTCGCGGCCTCCAGGTTGGTTGCAGCGACGTACTGCAAATTATTTTGAATTACTAGAGGCTCAAATATGAGAGCTTGTTCTAGAGCAGCAGCAGATGAGAACGCACCATAAAGTATAGCCGGTATCGAGAGCTTCCAACAATCTGGACTGAAGATTTCCCTCCATAATTTCCGTAGTCGAACCACTACCCCTCTGTCGCCAGCAGAAAACGACGTCTGCGTCAGGTCGTACATCGAACCGACGTCCATCCGTATGAATGCAATTACAAGCGAGATAAGTCCCTTGAAGAGTTCATTCATGAGGACAGCAGTCGCTGCTGAGTATACTCGCGACGAAGAAGCGGAAACGCGAGAGTAGTGCATTATGAGCGTCAATGCTGAATTCTGAACGGCCAGCGTCACCAATCTGCGTGTGCTTGTGAGTTGAATCAAACAAAGACTGCCAGAGAGAAACATACGAGATGTATTTCAGTGGAATTCCCCATAACGAAGGAACAGACTGGATGATAGGGGGGTTGTTCGCAAGACCGAGGTCACTGTCACCATCGTCGCTGCGGTCATTGGAGAGCCTTCGGATAAAAGGGGTATAGAGAGGAGGAAGGGAGGAGGGATGGGTCATGGTAGGAAAGAGGATAGCGACGAACAATGATTTAATTGATTTAATAAATTCAAAGTAGCTGCACTCCTTACAGAATTGATCGGACCCTTCCTTTCTTGGATATCATGTTGCTGCGGCGGCCAAATCACTCCAACTTCAACAGATCCTGACATACAGCCATGCGAACCCACCTTAGCACCCAGAACAACATCAAACGTTCTTATTATATGTCTTTTAGAATGTTACAGATAGTACCGAACCTCCCCACGCCGCTTTTCCCTTGGCTAACGCTTACTTCCTGTATACACAGCACCTCTCTGATTGTCATCATATAGATTGTAGATGCTGTACGTCGGACTGCGATACTCGGCGTATGCAACTGGGTTGTGTTGTTCTAAAGCCATCTGTGCCAACGACGGTAATGGTGGAGGCGAGGGCACGCGGGGAGGTTTATCACCAGCCCGACTCTCCATCTTCAATGGCGCTGGGGCAGATTTCATTCCCATTGTCTTGTTCACGAATGTCAGCCCGGTACCGGCAGTGTTATTGATGAATTTAGAGGATTGCGCTTTGATATCCTCGGCCGACATCAAGCTTCCCGATGCGACAGCGATCACGCTCCTTGCTGGCGTCGTAATATGATGTTGTCGGTGCCCGTCTGTGTCTTGATGAGATCGGCTGTCGCCGCCAAAATATGTTGATTCACGTTTGCTTCTTCGTTTCAACGAGCGTTTCAGCTCAACCACACTAAGAGAGTCGTCAGGCCCTAGTGTCTGTTGGGGTGATGGAATTGATTCTCGAGCTGTAGGAGACGAAAGTCCGAGTGCGCGGGTGAGCGCTTGTGTTTCTTTCGCTCGTTGGGTTTCCGTTTTAGACTTGAAGGATGTAAAGTCTCTGATCGAGGTCCCGTCACCAAGTTTAACTCGAGTTGCAACCCCATAAGTCGTCGGCATGGCGGATGAGATGCGAGGATATGAACCAGGCGTGTAATAAGGTGTTTGTATACGGGTCCGCCTTTCTGCATTGGCCATGCCATATCCAGTGTCCGAATTCGGTGAGTCCAGTGCCGCAAATTCAGTTGCAGGTATCGGGGAAGTCACATCAGCACCGTCATATGCAAGGCCAGTTGGCAAACGAGAGCCTCTATGACGATCCTCGTAAATAGAGTTACTGCGACTTTTTCTCAGAGTCCTGGATCGGCGTTTCATCACATTGTGTCCATCGGCAGTGAAGGCGGTGTTAAAATCCCTGCTGTTCTCGTCCGGATACTTTGACGCGCACGTGAATGACATGGCCGACATGCGATTTGTGGCACGGGTAATGGCAGCTTGGACTTGCTGGAGAGATGGATGCCCTGCACCCAACTGTGGAGAGCCAACGGGAGCACTGAGGGACTGGAATTTCTCACTAGTAGTGTAAATAGAAGAACTCTTGCGGTGAGAAGTAATAGCTACATCCGGAAGCCGTGGCACAGAGGTGGATCCTGTTCTCAGGTTGTGATTGTCAGCTCCCTGAGACTTACCCTCGCACGTCGATTTATTCTGGGGGTATGTGACCCAGGACCACTGAGGATGAAGTTCGGTGCGTTGCGAAAACCGCTCTTTGGGGCCGAAGAGTGGAGATTCTGTACTGGAATGTTTTTCCTCAATGTCGCCGTTTTCAAGCTTAGGTAAGGAGGGAATCGGAATGCGGCGTCTTCGTGGAGTTCGAAGCCAGAAAAGCCAAAGAAAGAATATCACTCCAACAAAGAAACCAGTGGCAGAGATAACGGCAATCGCTGAAACAGGGAGGTGGAGCTGAACATTAGGCTTGTTACTGATTGTCTGGATGGATGTAGGACTCGAAGGAGGCGAGTCATAGGTTGTCGAGCCCTCTAGATCGTAACTGGAAATGGTGGAGGTTGGTCCTATATCTGTAAGTTGCACAATTGTGCTTGTAGTGGGATATTGTACAGTCGAGCTCATAGAAGAAGGTGGTAATATGAGGGTTGTACCAGTTGCAGGTAATAAGCTAGGTAGTGTTGTGCCACTAGTATCTACCGGCGTGGAAACGGTCATATGTGTGCGCAGAGGAGTGGGCCCAGGAGTGCTTATAGTAACAAGTCCAGTGGCGCTATCACTGGGTTTATTGATTTGATGATCAGTGTATTCCACGGTTATATGCGAAGGTTCCCTTTGATTTTCAAACTGCCAGCCATAGGTTTTGAAGATAATTGCTCGTTCATATATAGGGAGAAATTTTCTATAATTAATTACCAGTTCAGTACTGGCAGAAGCTAAATCACAGAAGGTTAGACCTGTTGATGGGCGGGGAGAACAAGAAGGCAGCATCATTGTCCACATTTCTTATCAAGGAGATGACGCCCATGGAAAGACTAAAGACGAGACCCAGATTGCCGTACGATGCGGCCAGCGCGAGTTCAGTGTGTTGATTCACCCGAGGACCACAGTCAAGCGAAGAAAACAAAAGTCTGAAACAAAGCAGCTCGCGAACTTCTGGACACAGATTCTCGTCAAGATCGACGTGATGGCACGTGCCACCGAGGCTCCTGAATTTGGGACAAAAAATGGGATGAGACGTAAAGAACACTATTCATTCACGGTCATTCTCTTGCAGAGTAGAATAACTGCAAGTCGTTACTGTGCGCCCATATTGCCAGCCAAGTGACAGCTTCAGGTAGCTGGTTTCACTCAGCAGTTCGACCAATAGCGAATAACTGATGCAATCTAACTCGCATTTTTACGCTCAGCCCGAAATTTTCACGTTACGCAATCTAAAAATCCGCAACGTAACGTGCATATAAGTATCTTGGCCAAATGAACGCATCTGATGGTGACTTAAGGTAAGATCGATGCGTCTTTACTACGGTGCTTCTTGATCTCGGACGCGCCATTTGTAGTGATATGGACGCGAAGGAGTCTCAAGCAACACAATTGATACAAGCAGCACTTAAAAAATTACCAGAGCCTTCAGAACATCAAGGAGGAAATGCAAGTAGTGTGCACAATAGTGTTATCTCGATCGACTCCTTCTCCTCTTCCAAAAACTCTGGCGTAAACGCTGGATTCCAGTACCACTTTCACGGTCTAGCTGGAACTCAGATAGACACACAACTTGATGATGGGAACGAAGGTGATAGCGGATTTACTGCGAAAACCGGAAGTTCACAAAAAGAAAATTTCGCAACAGCGAGTGAGAAACCAAGCAAAGATACAAATCAGGATATGTCATCTGCCAACCTCCGGCCCTATTCACCACATGGGCTCTCTATCAAGGATAATGTGACCATAGATGGACGAGCAGGGGGCCAAGGGCGTGCCTCGAAGCCGTCAAAGGTGCTAACCTTTCATAATCTGATACAAGGTTGCTGATGTCATTCATTCCGCACCATCTCCTTCCAAAAGTCACAATTACCGGCTGTGACCCTCCTGTCTCCCATCAAAAACCCGATACCTCGACAGCAGACTCCTCACTCAATAACTTCTAAAGAAAAACTTGTACCTCCTCAGCCTTCTCATCAAAGAGCCGACCGCTCCTGTTCTCCTACTCTTTCAGAAGATTCTTTTGCTCGAGGTGATACGCAACTTAAGGAGGAACAATACCTTGTCACTTCCAAGAAATTCACAACACCTTTGGTTGATCTTGCTCGCAGCGATGATGATGACCTCCTGATTGAATCTAGCCTTCGAGCACAGTCCGTAGAAACCACCAATTTCCCCCAGACAGTAGTTCGTGATGAGAGAGATGAGCCCCCGCCTATCGTCTTGGTCCCATCTACGCCTTCCCAGTCGGAAGGCTCAGATTATTCCAAGGATGAGAATCTTTGGAAATCCCCTCAAGACGAGGATAGCCTCAAAAGAAGTCGAAATTCCAGCCGCATGGTACCTGACAGTGAATCCGGCAAAGGTTCTCAATATTCTCAAGGCTTTGATGGCCAAGAAGAAGTTGCAGAGGTTGAAGGCCTATATTCTGGTACGCGTCCAGAACGCTCGCTGCCTGCGCATAAGGATGCGTCCCGAGGGACTCAGTTTGCAACCCAGACTCATGAGGAACCTCTTGTCCCAGAAACTCCAAACATAACTCTACAGACCAACTCTTCCACTTATACTCACACCGGCCCGCGAAGTTTGTTAAATCACATGGATTCAAGCAAACAAGGCAGATACCAGCACCTCCTTCGGCCTTCTCCGACCTCACCAGAATCATTAGTCTCGCGACAACTCTCTGGAGTGAATCGTGCTGAAACACAACCTTCCATATTTTCAGAGCTACAGGTTCCATCTAATTCTGGAGTGACATCTGTTCAGATCCCTTCGCGTAAACCTTCTCCAAAGAAGCCTGCACCTCACCAAATTCCTTCTGTAGATACCATGGACATCGTACCAGATTCGGAACCTATGCAAGAGCAGGTACAATCCCCGGTGCTGGAAAATCTGGTATCAAGATTGGATAGGGCGGGCTTTCAGATTCGAACTGGTGGTGTTCAAAGGTTGCCCAATGATAGTGAAACTAACAAGGGCAGTGATGTTCTAACTATGCCGAAAAAATCCGCTCCTGGAAAGGAGGAAGAAGGAGGGCCAGCTGATGAAAAAGGAGGGAGAGATACTGTCGGAAGTGAATATGCCTCTGACCGGGCCATAAGCGATGACGACGACGACGACGACGACGAGCCCCTGTTCTCCCGTCTCCACAAAGGAAAAAGACACCCTGTAGCCACTGTTCGAAAGGAACGTTCAGGGTCCACACATGTATACACATTGAAGTCAAAGGTGAGATCTACTTTTGTGGTGCTGTCTCTTCACTACATCTCAGTCCGAGACAAAGGCGAACAGGCCCCATCCTATCGCTGAGATCAGACAATCTCGTCAGCAGAGAGGTCAACAGGGTTCCAGCTCAGGCGTTGGGGACACATCCCACCAGAGTGCCGTGCCTTCTTCTGTTCCAGATCAAGATCATACTCTGGTTCGCTTCCCGAAGTCTAAGGCTGCGACAGCAGCTCAGGAGAAGGATATAAAAGGAAAAGGATCTCGAGCGATATCTGCTCCGAGGTCTAGCCGAAGTGTCCATTCCACGACCGCTGAGGTTGATGACGGCCGAGACCTTGACATAGAAGTTGTTGATGAAAATGAGAGGGTCACAGAAGATAACGCAAGTGAAGAGGAGGAGTACATGGAACCAGAGGCCGCTCGACACAGCCTTAAACGTAAACGCCGTCGGCTACCAAAGAGCCATCGATTTTTAACGACGCCACAGACACGGACAACCAAACGCTTAAAGTCTGCTGGCTCGACTATTTCGAAAGCTGATGCCACTCGAGTTTTCGCTCTCTGGAAGCAGAACAAGCTGTGGTATTCTGGAATTGTCTATGAACATGTTTCTGCCAGCGCCTATATGGTCAAATTTGATGATGATCACGAAGCAGTTGTCAGCACGGAGCACATGCGAATAAATGATTTGCGTGTTGGGGATCTTGTACGCTTTGGAAAGGGAAACAAAGATATCCAAGTTACCAAGGTTAACAACCGGTCTAATACTGCCGCTATTGAAGGCGAACCAGACATGCTGGAATTCAAAGAAATTGGTATTTCCACAAAAGTAATCAACTCAACCTGGCAAGATCGTCTAGTCGATCCTCGAAGTGTCGTTGCGGCTGTACGTGATATTGATGTCAAGGCAACTCCATCACCCTCCCGATCGGTCACGAGTTTGCATTCTCTCAGCACCAATGCCAAGGGACCACGGCAATCGTACAAGTTCTTGCAGAAGGCTGGTTTGATTGTCAGCCTTGGTAGCAATACGAACGACAGGACAGAAGATGGGAAGTCTCGTTCTGATATTCTCCGTGCTGTGAGGGACAGCGGCGGAGTTGTAGTGGATGATTTATTCAAATACCTGAAGATGGATATCTTGTTCTCGACTCACCGTTGGATCATTGAACGTGACAGTGTACAGTGGATTGGAGAGCCCAAGGAACTTCAGCGCTTGTTTCTAATAGCCGATAATTACAATCTTAAGCCTAAGTACTTGATGGCACTTGCTCTTGGGATACCATGTCTGTCGATTAAGTGGCTATATGCCTGTCTTGAGGCAGTAAGTGTGATGGTCTTCATTATGCCTACAAGCATTCACACCCAGTACTAGAGTAGAGAACTCGATTGGCGTCCCTTCTTGTTGCCACAAGGTCGACCTACTATTCTCGAGTCTGCCCTGCCATCTCAACAAGTCGATCTATGCTGGGGTGAAAGACCAGAACATTTATCCAATATCATGGAGAATCCTGTTGCGTCTCGACTTCTCGAAGGCCAGTTAGTTCTTTGTGCTGGGCCCGACATGACACCAAGAGGCAAAGTACGACAGCTCTTCTGTCCCTCTATTCATTACTGATCCTGAGATCTAGGATGTCGATAAAGCGAGCTTCATAATTCGCATCATTCTAGCTATGGGGGCCAAACGAGTTGAAGCCGTCCGTGATATCAGCCACGCTACAAATCCGCTCTCGCAATATAATCTCTTGATTCTTCGAGAAAAGGAACAATATACTCGAGATTGCGTACAAACCCATACCGTTGACTGGAATTGGATCAAGGACAGTCTAATCATGTCTCGTAGGCTGAATTACCCCATCTGGTCGGTCGACGAAGGCTCCCAGTGCTCTCAGACCTTGTGAATTCTTTCATCGATTTATTAGATATGTTATAACTGGACAGCTCTAGGCAATCTATCACAAGCTATACACGGATCGGTGGACCATAGACAGAAAACAGTTGTATATAGCTATCTGATCAATTTCGGTTTGCATTCTTCACATTGGTCTTGTAATGATATGGTTATCATGTCAATGATCTTTAATGATCTCCGAAGAAAATCTATTCTTGAAATAATTCAATTTCTCTAGCCCCTGTGTCTCACGAGAACATTTTCAATACACACTCTAATGAACAGTAGATGAATTTTCTGGTATTAACATTTATGATATTTGCATGCCCAAGAGATTTCTTTCGACCACCCAACGGTGGTAAGAGCGAGCCCCGCCCTATAGGGAGACAAGAACCCCGCAGGATCCGGCCGTCCAAAAGTAGACTCAAATCGGTACCTCAGCAACTCAGAGAAGCAGTGAAGGGAGGGTGATGTTGTTCAAACTGGTAGCTCAAGGCCAAACTAAGGGAGAGTGAGCACAAGAATGAATCACATTAGAGCATAGAGGTCTCGAAATAACTAGTCCTTTTCACTATAGATACTAAATGTCCAGCATGGAGTAAATTCCCTGAGTACAATAAAATGAAGAAAAAATTGGATTGAAACACCTAAAAATACCCTCATCAGCTTGGCTGACCCTGCCATCCCTCTTGCATCCCAATCACTGTTTAGGGGATCACTGCCTCCCAAAATGTGGTTGACACACCAGCAGACTACCCAAGGGGTGTAAGTCAGATTAATAGGCAACACAATTTATTGGTCAACTGTGTTGGAATATCAAGTGCTGCACTAAAAATACATTAGGGTTTCATTTCTTGATAATCAGATATATTCTATGTCTATGATAGTAGCCAGAGATAAATACAGGTAGTTGAGACAAAACTTGTTACATGCCTGCAATGAGTTTTTGCCCTCCCTTTTTTCTCTATCTTAACTTGATGCACTTGATGTATCACAAACTTCATTCGGCCATATCTCCATCAATTCTCCATCGATTCTCACGGTCTTAATGGCTACGGAAAGCCCTTGAAAAGACCTTTCGATCGGTACCAGTCACGTCTCGAAGCGATCAGTAATGGC
>Ga0153995_1000115_pt1 | contig 14867 bp, 18 predicted proteins | sample TSNC079MetaG_FD_104678 | JGI IMG/M metagenome (GOLD analysis project Ga0153995, IMG submission 104678) | Attine ant fungus gardens microbial communities from North Carolina, USA - TSNC079 MetaG | ecosystem: Host-associated > Fungi > Mycelium > Unclassified | place: USA: North Carolina, Lumber... | reverse complement strand
GCGTTGGAGAGGATAAGATAAGATTAGAACTAGTTGACGTTAATTTACAGACTGAGCAATTACACTGTAACTACTCAGTACTTATAGGAAGTCTGGAATAGGAGGAGAGTAGTCTACTATGCTATCCTACTATTATTACTTTTAGGAGAATTATTAGGAGAATCAAATTACATAATTATCATATTTCTGGAATATGACATCTTGTTAAGGAGAGAATATCTTAATTGACTGCAATCTGACTTTGCAGTAATAGGTCTAATGTAAGATACAATTGAATTTGGTCAACATAAACACATTGCCAATACTACATCTTCTAAGGATCTATGGGATCACCTTTACAGTATCCACATTATTCAATGATAGGGAATAAACATGCATTACCATTATCAAGAGCTATATATAAAGAAATGGGATGAATGGACTACTATATCTAATCACATTGGATCATTCCTTTATCTCTATCGTCATATCAATGAATCTGGTCAAAAGTTGGATGATATTTATCCATACCATTCTTCTTTCCTTTCTCTGCTCTAGTATTTGGGATATTGTGAAGTAGAATTTGTTGGACAAGGGGATAGCACTCAACCTAGACATTGTAACTGCTGAGCTGTTGTTTGTTCATGACTATACAGAGAGGAAACAGCACTTGGAGGAGACTGAAACCAAACAAAAAACTAATTGACTAACCTTGTTTGTAAAACCTTTTGTTTAATAGTGAAACTGGTAGTGGCATATCTGAAAAAGGGAAAAAGTTTAAGAAAGGCAAATTCAAGCTGAAATTTAGACCTACCAACACAACATGTAATATTTGTGGAGAAAATAAACATTAGTTTCCTGAATGCCTGAAGAAAAGGGAGAGTAAGCCTGAACATACCAAATCTGGTGGTTCTTGTAAGAGGGCACTCAGAGGTGTCCCAGAACACGCTCAACTATAGTAGAGGAGGCGTCTTAAGTTAGATCAATGAATAGCCCAGGAGATCAAACTAATGTTGAGGTAAGGTATTCTACCATACATCACTAGCTACTTATACTAGACTAGCTTGGTCTGTGTGCCAGTCGCTACAGGAACACAGATCAAGACACTAATAACTACACTGCCTAATAAGGCTATATAGTACGTACCATGGCAATGGGAACAAGAGGGAAGGGAACTATTAATAGCAGACTCTGAGGATCCAAGGGCGAGCTAGATAATACTTACCCATACCAGGTTATCTAAGCTACTATAGGCTATCCCCTTACAGTTCTGCCTATGTCACTGTTGAGCTGTCTGGGAGTCGCAAAGTTGGCAGAATGCTTATAGCTTTAGGGGATGAACTTGAAGTTAGATGAGTTGATATGGCTACTAATACTAGTGCCATCAATGGAGTTCTTCTTAACTGTGCCACAACTTCCCATATGTTTTCCAAACGTTATTTATTCACCTTCTATTAACCACTCAACAGCAAATATATTATAGTTAGTAGCTGACATCATGTTCCTGTAGCTAGCACTAGGTCAGTTACACTTCACATAATTCTTCCTACTGGCACTTCAAATCTTATCTTCATTAATGCTCTGCATATTCCTACTCTAGGAGCTGATCTTGTCAGTCTAGGCATCTTGCACCATAAGAGTGCCTCAATCTATAGTTGGGAACCTGGTCTAATTGTCTCAAAGAATAGTGAAGACCTATTTTTAGCTACTTTTGGTAGTTCATGTAAGGGAATGCTCTAGGATAGCTTAGGTAACCTGGTATAAGTGAGTATGATCTAGCTTGCCCTCAGATCCTTGGAGCCTGTTGTCTCTAGTTCCCTTCCCTCTTGTTCTCATTGCTATGGTTAGTACTATGTATCACAAATAGTCACTTACTATTTGTGATGGGTGCTTTGATACTTTAAAGAGTTCAAAAATGTGAAGTTAGACAAGTGACAAAAGATGTTGTTAAGTCTAAGGTCTAATCCTCAGACAGGGAGTTCTTATATACAGAATTGTGATGGTCTGTGCACTAGGACAGAGCATCACATACTACTATTTATTGTCCTACATATGGTAGTGCCTTTGTGCTAGAAATAATGATAACTTAACCATATGGAGGCTGTCCTTTGTTCTAAGAAAAGGACAGATGACTATCTATGGGTAATTAATGAAGTCTATGTACAAACATTGAGGCCTTCATATCTCCATGAATATTAATTGCCTTGGCGCCATTTTAGGCTCATTCTGAGCAGTATAAAAAGGGCTTCTCTGATGCCTAAAAGCGAAGCTTAGATCGTGGTGGTTTCCGAGATATTGGTGATTTAATAAACAGTACCATGGTAGTTACCAGTTGATCTGCCTAATATCTTGGCCATTACTGATCACTTCGAGACGTGACTGGTATTGATTAAAAGGTCTTTTTAAGGGCTTTCCGTAGCCGTTGAGACCGTGAGAATCGTCGAAGAATTGATGGAGATATGGCCAAATGAAATTTGTGACACTATGTAGCCTTATTAAGTATGGTAGTTATTAGTGTCTTGATCTGGGTTCTTGTAGCGACTAGCACACAGACCAAGCTAGTCTAGTATATATAGCTAGTGATATATGGTAGAATATCTTACCTTAACATTGATTGGAACTCCTAGGCTATTCAATGTTCCATCTCTAAGCAACTTCCTTACTAACTAGCTAAGTTGGCACTGGGCTGCTCTAGTCCTCTTACATAGGGCCCATAACCTTACAAAGCATATGCAGGTTAATGCTGAGATAAGAGAATATATTCAGGTCCAAATCTAGAACCAAATAAGAGAAACTTGTAGAGAGATATTATAGTGTATACCTAGAACTGAATGAAAGAAACTTGGTTCTAGTCTATCCTAACTACAAGTTAAATCCTGTGTGTTTATGTAATAGAAAGAGAAAATTTTTAGTTCTAAATATAGCAAACAATCAATGAGACAATATGAGCTGGAATTATATAATAAACTTCAACATGTCTAAACTTTGCTTTTTTGAACTATTTAAATATCAATTCAACTAATCACAAATTAGTAAGTGGCTATTTGTAATAGTATTGTTTGAAAGGTCTTCTTAAGAGCTTTTGAGTACCATTGAGAATGTAGAAATCAATAAAGAATTAACAGAGATAGGTCTAAATAAAGTTTGTAATAAGTACAAAATATTAGGATAGTTTTTTAAGCTACTATAAAGAGGAGGAGAATATCAGCAAACAAGTTAACAATTATCTAATTGATATAATATAATATACAATATTAGTAGTATTATAAGTCATGTCCTACCTTAGCAAATTTCATGATTATCTAATAATGATTGTTGTTTTTCTTAAGAAATCTTAATATTTATTCTTAAATTCAGGATAAAATAATTGTACTTTGCTTTTAGAATAAGATATACTCTTAACAATAGAGTATACACTTAGAAGAATACTATAAGTTTACTAGAAATAAGTATGGTAGTTATTGGCTTATCTTATAGTTATCCTCAGTGGGCCCTACTTGTTACTCCTAGTCCACTCCTGTGTTCACTTTCCAGACTCACAAGGCAAGTGTACAACTTGTCATGAGTTGCCTTGATCATGACCAAGAATATGACATGGACTGAAATCAAACCAGTGACTGATGGACACTTGTAGATTAAATGAGGACAAATAGTATAACTATATAACACAATCAATCAAGAACTCCATTGAGTTCTCTTCTAACCAAGTACTCTACCCCTAAGTTACCCCAACTTAGGGTTAAGTGTCAGTCGCTGACACTACTCCAGACACATCCTGACAACTAGTTTGTTTGTGGCAGAATAGAGATGCTGAATCCAAAACTCTATGCACATGATTACAGTATGTAACCTAAATCCCACAGTATTGTGTTCTTGAGTCTTGACCTGGTTAATATATATTTCAAACTTCCTACCACAGGGCTTGAAATCATAACACAATGTGGCCTGAGGCTCAAATGCTTCTTGAGAGAAGTTAACGATTCTTTCCACAATCACGAGTGATTTGGGTGATGTAAGGTAAAATTTTCACGAAGTTCTCCTTCTGTCCCCGTGGTAGCATTGTGGTGCAGGTATCCCATTTGAGTATTTGGTAAGTAAATTCACAACATTCATGCCAATTCATCATTAATTTTCATCTGCTAGGGCTAAAGCCTCCTCTAACTCATCAACCTCGTCTGTTATCACAGACAAGGGAGGTGAATTTCCATAAATTACTCTCTGTACCAAGATAGCTGCGTTATAAGCGGGTCAGGTCTCGCTGAAGGAGGGTGAGAAGGGATGAATAGACACACCAACGTCAACTGAAAGCTGGAATATGGCACAAACTTTGAATTGGAGTGGTGCTCCCTGCCAAAAAAAATACCCAGTCCTTGCAAATGATCAGACGCAAGATTCTATGTAATAAGATAGGGATGTACTTGAATGCGTCACCACCGAGCCAACCGATCAGAGTAGACGACCGGAAACCATATAGCGATCGTTGGCGGAAATTGCTGCAGGAAAAATTGAGAGATAATGACACCCTGGACGGAGAGTTGGATTCACCTAATAAGCTGGGGTACGGGAAGTGTACTTTCAAGGCCCAGAGCAACGAATCCAAGAGTATTGACATATAATCGGGAATGGCCAAGGATCAAGAATGCAATGGCTTGGCAAATACTGGAAGAAGAGTTATTAATCAAACTTGTCGAATGACAGACAGGCGACCAACATAAATCCACAGAGAAATTCGATATACTGTACACAGGAGGGCCACTGCCAGAAGGAAAATGGTCGTTGGGAAGATTCAACTAGTTTTGGTCGAAATAATATACATATGTAGAGGAGGCCAACCTCGGACGGTGTCAATGTCCAATTTGAAATGGAACGAGATAGTATACTTGTGCCATAATCATGAGAATAGACTGAATCAGGAGTGTAATCTCAAAGTGGTCTCTGTGGGCAAATTATCGTTAATGGCAACGTTGATTGCGATAGATCAAGGTGGAGAACCCTAGCCAGAAAAAGCAGCGGGTGATGTTGGCGAGTAATCTTTATTTCGTTCGTCAGACCATATCTTCGATATGAGCGAAGGATACTACAAGATAGCACAAACATCCCGGGAAAATCCAGTTGCGTCCCTATCACGGACAATGTAAGACTGAGCACATGCAAGAAGAGTAGATATCCTGCCGTTTGCGAACAATGGAGAATGTTTGGTCGGCGTAGACCTAAAATCATTCATGTTATTGTGATGAGGTATAAAGAGGTATAGGCTTACCAGAGGAGGGCCCACGGCCATGCTGATTGACGCAACCGTGGATAGCCAGGACATGACTGCAGCCACAGCGAAGTGAAATGAAATAGCGTGTTCGGCTTAGTCATACATTAGGGCTTACGAGAGGCTACGGTCCCTTACGAAGGCACGCACATGGGACTGCTTTCTCTGAGAATCCAGTTTTGAAAGAATACAGCATGCATGGAAACTCTTGTATTTCAAGTTGAACCTCCATATAGTAGTTCTCGGGTCAGGATAACAATCGGTCAGATGAAGCAAACAAGAATCATAAACTTGCCGTATCAAGGAAATAACCAAAATGTCAATTGAAACACAATCTTGATTGTTGCCGAGTCGCACTCAAATTTGTGGCGATAGTCTGCTCTTCTAGAATTCTTCCAGAATCGAAACAATCTGAAAACTTGTAACACTATGAGGTCACGTGGTTACACATTGTGAGATCAGTCTAATTCCTTGTTCTAACGGTTTCACCGTACTGCATTAAGACCCTCTCTTGCGCTCGCATACATCCTTTGGAATTAGACTTCACGTCTTACTCTCATCGCTCTCCAAGTCACAATGTCCTCAACGACAAATGTAGGGAGATCACACTCAGAGGAGACAGATGCAGCAGAAATTAAGAAGGCTATCGCGACTGGCTCAAGAGAATCAGGTGGATCAAATGCTGCAGGTGTGTAAACCATGGTATTTTTATGCTCATTGAGTTAACAGACCCATGATAGCGTCCTCAATCATCTGCTACTGCACAGCATCGATATTAATGACTGTTATCAATAAGGTTGGTTTTCGAATAGAGTTGCTTGACTTGATACTTGACAATGAAGAACAGTTTGTTGTGTCAGGTCGCAACTTTTCAATGAACTTCCTCTTGCTGTGTATCCAGTCGTCATTTTGTGTGGCATGTGTCTCTCTTGTCAAGATACTTGGGATCATATCCTTCAGAGACTTTGATAAAAAGGATGCGAAAATGTGGTTTCCGATCAGCTTCCTTCTAGTGAGCGTCATCTATACGGGTTCAAAGAGCCTGGTAAGCAGCAATGTCAATCCTGAATGATGCTGACATGGGCGCTAGCAATATCTCAGCATACCTGTCTATACAATTTTCAAAAACTTGACTATCATATTAATTGTAAGTCCATGCCTCCGTGTCAAACTCTTGAATTCATTGCCAATGGGTCTAGGCATATGGAGAAGTCATCTGGTTTGGCGGCTCGGTCACCATGCTCACTTTCATTTCATTCATTTTCATGGTAGGGTCTGCCTCTTTCCTTCGTTGCCACATCATGGGCATTGATGGGTCTACTTGGAGGTGGTTTCATCCATCATTGCTGCATGGTCTGATGTCACCAATGCGCTCATTCTCGGAAATGACGCTGGTATCAGTGCGAGTAATCTGAAAAACCTCTTAAGCACTGTTCGCGGTCTCAATGTAGGCTATTTCTGGATGCTTATTAATTGCCTCGCAAGTGCTGCATATGTAGGTTATACCGAAAGGATTTTGTGAGCTTGCTAACTTTGTATCCTAGGTTTTATCGATGCGAAAGAGAATTAAGGCAACCGGATTTTCCGATTGGGATTCAATGTTCTATAACAATCTGCTTAGCATCCCGGTACTTGCGGTCTTCTCGTTATTGGTTGAAGATTGGGGATCAGAAAATCTAGCACGCAACTTGTGAGTGATGTTGAAACCCATTACTTCATCATTTGATAAAGCCACCTGAAAGCCCCTCTGATACTCGCAATTTCCTATTGTTTGTCATTGCATTCTCAGGTGCTGCAGCAGTAGGAATCTCATATACAACTGCATGGTGTGTGCGAGTGACAAGCAGCACAACGTACAGGCAAGCGATGGTCTTTTGCATACGCCATAATGACTGATATTACGGATCGCAGTATGGTTGGAGCGTTGAATAAACTTCCTGTCGCAGCATCAGGGATGATCTTCTTTGGAGACTCAATTACTTTCGGATCCGTTTCAGCTGTTGGGGTCGGCTTTTTTGCAGGTATCCTTTATGCAGTGGCAAAAAATAACCAGAAGAGAACAGAAGCACGAAAACAAGCTGATACCATTATTCCCCTGACAAATCGGAAGCCATAACAACCGTACCAGCTTTCGCAAAAAGTTTTGCGGGGAGTGGCTGGTGAAGCACTTTGTTTTGATAAGATAATTGACGCCGCCGAGATAATCACATGATACCGTAGCAGATTTTTGTAGTGATACTGGACATTGAGGGAGATTGCTCGTGTTGTAGTAGTGATGTCACCTCGAGTACCAGTAGAATGCATCCTCCTGTTCTAATTCTTTTGGTTTTTGCGCGATTTCGAGAGGCTGCAATCAAATTATTGACGCATCTAGGTTCGCTTCCGAAATCACGCTCTCGCTCTTGGCATAATCACTCTTCACTCCGAGTTTGATTATTATCCATCACTATGGCTTCATCGGACTCAAATGTTCTACACCCTCCAAGGCTGGCGCAGATATTCGCCCGGTCGCCTACCAATCCGGGGACACCAGTCCACTCAATACAGACAATGAGAAGAAAATCTGCTGGTCATGGTGGACCTTTGACCAAAATCCTTGTTGCTAACCGTGGTGTACGGCACAAAATGCTGTTCTCGAGTCTATGTGTTCACTGTTTCCTTCTGCTAGGAAATTGCTATCCGTGTATTCAGGACTGCTCATGAATTGGCAATGCATACTGTTGCGATCTATTCTTATGAAGATCGCTTATCTGCCCATCGCCAAAAGGTGACAATTTTTCTTTCAACCGGAGTAGTGGATGTCCAGCTGACTACAACTCCTCTAGGCTGATGAGGCTTACCAAGTCGGCAAAGGTCTCACCCCAGTTGCTGCCTATCTCTCGCAGGACGACATCATTAGAATATCCCTTGAACATGGAGTTGACATGATTCACCCTGGGTGAGTAAATCTAATTCGATGGGTTGTTTATGTGACTCGCGGTCTCTTATAGCTATGGTTTTCTCTCTGAAAATGCGGAATTCGCTCGCAAGGTTGAGCAAGCTGGTATTGCTTTTATCGGACCAACACCAGAAGTTATCGATGGTCTTGGCGATAAGACTAAAGCTAGGGCTCTCGGTATGGATACCTAATCATGATACAGATTGAACGGCAGGACTGATGGAATGCAATACAGCGATGAAGTGCGGTGTCCCTGTTGTTCCTGGAACACCAGGGTCGGTGGCGTCGTACAAAGATGGAGAGGCATTCATCAAAGAATACGGCTTCCCCGGTACGCACCCTTCAATTCAAAACTAAAGTTTGTCAAGCCCTCAATCTTCACGTACAGTCATCATCAAGGCTGCCATGGGTGGTGGTGGTCGTGGAATGCGTGTTGTACGTGAAGAAACTGAGTTCAAGACTGCCTTCGAGCGTGCCGTTAGCGAGGCCAAATCTGCTTTCGGTGATGGTACTGTTTTCATTGAGCGCTTCCTTGAACGCCCTCGCCACATCGAGGTACAAATTCTCGCTGATGGCGTTGGAAATACCATCCACCTCTTCGAACGTGACTGTTCGGTTCAACGTCGTCATCAGAAAGTTGTAGAGGTCGCACCTGCAAACCACCTCCCTGAAGAAGTACGTCAGTCTATTCTGAATGACGCTATCAAGCTCGCCAAAAGCGTCGGCTACAAGAATGCTGGTACGGCTGAGTTTCTGGTTGACCAGATGGGAAGGCACTACTTTATTGAGATCAACCCACGTATCCAGGTCGAGCATACTATCACTGGTCAGTTATCCTGATAAAGCTTGATGACCGCCTCCGAGCTTATCATATGATGGATGACAGAGGAGATTACAGGCATCGACATTGTTGCCGCTCAAATTCAGATTGCCGCTGGTGCCACCCTGCCCCAGTTAGGCTTGACACAAGACGCCATTACCAAGCGAGGTTTCGCAATTCAATGTCGTATTACAACCGAAGACCCTGCTTCCGGATTTCAGCCTGACACGGGAAAGATCGAAGTTTATCGTTCAGCTGGTGGAAATGGTGTCCGTCTCGATGCAAGTTCAGGCTTCGCTGGTGCCCAGATCACTGTACGTCACGAGATACTTGGCAGGATTCCGGCTAACTTCAAGATAAAGCCCCACTATGACAGTTTGCTCGTAAAGTGTAGCGTGAGTGGTACCACTTATGAAGTAGCACGCAGAAAGATGCTCCGTGCCCTGGTAGAATTCCGCATTCGCGGTGTGAAGGTCTGTATCTCACATGCTTATTGAGGACTGGTTCTAACTGGCTGGGTCTCTTCAGACCAATATTCCATTCCTGTTCCGTCTTTTGACTCACGACACTTTCATTGGAGGAAAGACATGGACAACAGTATGATTTACCTTTCCTTTCCTGCTCGATCCTGCTTTAATGGTTTCTCTCAGTTTATTGATGATACTCCAGACCTCTTTAAGCTTGTGCAGAGTCAAAATCGGGCGCAAAAGCTCTTGGCTTACCTTGGAGACCTTTCTGTCAATGGAAGTTCTATCAAAGGTCAAATCGTAAGACTGGCATGCGATTTGAATCTTAGAGTGATCATATACCTTACAATAGGGTGAACCTGGCCTCAAAACCGAGTTGCTTATTCCTAAACTTGCCAATCGTGACGATCCTAGTGGAATCCCGCTAGACACCACCTACCCTTGCACACTTGGTTGGCGCAATATCATTGTTGAGCATGGTCCAGAAGCTTTCGCCAAGGCCGTTCGTGAATACCCCGGTGTTTTGATCATGGATACCACCTGGCGTGATGCCCATCAGTCTCTACTTGCTACTCGTCTGCGCACTACTGATATGATTTCCATCGCTAAGGAGACCAGTCACGCTCTTGCGAATGCCTACAGCTTGGAGATGTGGGGTGGGGCTACGTTCGATGTAGCAATGCGATTCTTGTACGAGGACCCCTGGGATCGATTGGTGTGTTGGCTTCATTGATTGGTGAAGCACTGGAAACTAATGCTTATGTGAAGCGTACTCTGAGGAAGCTTGTCCCAAATATCCCTTTTCAAGCTCTTGTCCGCGGTGCCAACGGTGTTGGTTACACCTCCTATCCGTAGGTAGTGGATACCCAGTCATGAATCGCTTTTTTGAGTCCGTCTAGTGATAATGCTATCTATGACTTCTCAAAAAAAGCCGTCGAGAACGGTCTTGACATCTTCCGTGTCTTTGATTCTCTCAATTACTTCGGTGTGTTATCAATTTGTGCATCTTATCTCACGGGTTAACGCATTGGTCGCAGAAAATGTAAGCGTAGAATGGTAGGGATATTTTTTCACATATGAAACTCACAATATGTCAGTTACAGCTCGGTATCGACGCTGCTAAGAAGGCTGGTGGTGTCGTCGAAGCAGCTGTGTGCTACAGCGGAGACGTGGCTAACCCCAAGGAGACCAAATACACTCTCCAATATTACCTTGATTTTGTCGGTAGACTCGTAAAAGAAGGCATCCATATCCTCGGTGTCAAGGATATGGCCGGTCTTCTGAAGCCTGAGGCCGCTAAAATGTAAGGAATTTTCTTTGGACTCAAGATATAGAAGCTGAAATGGGATTCAAATAACCAGTCTCATCGGTGCCATTAGGAAGGCTCATCCTGATCTTCCTATCCATGTCCATTCGCATGATACCGCGGGCATCGCCACAGCAAGTATGATTGCTGCTGCTGCTGCAGGTGCTGATGTTGTCGACGTCGCCATCGATAGTCAGTTTTCAACTTTTTCTATGGGGAGACAAATTCTAAACTTGAGGATCTCCATCCACCAGGCATGTCGGGATTGACTTCTCAGCCCTCTATGGGTGCTGTATGTATGGCTTTGGAGCAGACGACACTTGGCACGGGGATCCGTTACGCAGATATCCAGGCCCTTAACAACTACTGGAGTCAGGTCCGCATACTCTACAGTTGTTTTGAGGCCAATGTCCGTGCTTCCGACTCCTCAGTGTTTGACCACGAGATGCCTGGAGGGCAGTACACAAATTTGATGGTATCTTCAAATAAAGGCTCCGTGCTTCTTTCCTACTGATCCTTATTTATAGTTCCAAGCTGCGCAACTTGGGCTCGGCGAACAATGGACAGGTACATGGCAGACCAAAAAATGTTCAATTGCCTGACGGATTATCATAGAAATCAAGAAGAAATATATCGAAGCGAATGAACTTGTAAAGTCATTCTCTTCTGATTGTTCAGATCTAGCTTCTAATTGTCCCGTCCTTCCAGTGTGGTAACATCATTAAGGTCATAAAACCCTCGCAAACATCTTTCTATCGTTACTGATGGACCTTTGAGGATAGGTTACACCGTCATCAAAAGTTGTTGGTGACTTTGCTCAGTGGATGACTTCAAATTCCTTCTCTAAAGAGCAGGTGCTCGAACGTGCTGACCAGCTTGACTTCCCATCTTCTGTTGTTGAGTTCTTCCAGGGTTATCTTGGACAACCTGTGGGAGGGTTCCCTGAGCCCCTGCGCTCCCGCATTATCAGGGATAAGCCAAAGATTGATGGACGACCTGGTACTACTATGGAACCGCTAGACTTTAAGAAGATCAAGGCAGAGCTGCGGAGCAAGTTTGGCAAGCACATCACTGATACTGATGTAACGTCCTACGTCATGTATCCCAAGGTACAGGATTCATTCCCAGGTACTGTTCCATTGAGTACGATGATTTCCACATCAGGTCTTCACAGAGTATCAAAGCTTCTTGGCAAAATATGGAGATCTCAGGTATGGCATGAAAACCCACTGTCCTCAAGTTCAGATCTCATGTAAAACTAGTGTTATTCCCACACGTTACTTCCTCGGACGTCCTGACATTGGAGAAGAAATGCATATCTCCATTGAGCCAGGCAAGACACTGATCATTCGTCTCATGGCCGTAGGTCCCGTTGTGGAAGGTAGTGCACAACGTGACGTCTGGTTTGAAGTCAACGGAGAGGTATAAATCCATTTAATGCTTCTTAATCGAGACTGATGTGGTCCCGTTAGGTTCGTGCGGTTTCGATTGAGGATAAGAATTCAGCTGTCGAGACAATTTCACGGGAGAAGGCTTCCAGTGAGCCAGGCTCAGTAGGAGCTCCCATGTCTGGAGTCGTCGTGGAAGTGCGGGTCAAGGAAGGCCATGAGATCAAGAAGGGTGATCCTATCTGTGGTGCGTGTCCCAAAAAGCGAGATCTAGGGTGCTTTCTTATCTTTTTCTCATCGACAGTCATGAGTGCCATGAAGGTCAGCTATCATTTTCTCATGGTTTCATTGTTCTGACATCTTGGATAGATGGAGTCAGCGGTTACGGCGCCGGTCTCTGGCCACGTTAAGCGGGTTGTTGTCCAAGAAGGTGCATTCATTCTCTTTCCCTATCCTTTGCTCCTGCTTTATTCGTCTTTCAACAGGTGATTCTATCAATCAAGGTGATCTCGTTGTCGAAATCGTCCACTAATCTGTCTTTCCGGAGCGACATTTCAAATCTTGATACCTAGATTCAGTAATAGCCCTACTCAGACTTTGTATTCAAATAGAGACAAGATATCGAGTATGAGTATTCAGATCATCGTCAACCATCTAGCGTATCAGATAACCGTCGTCTGTTTTCCCATTGCAGAAGTGAAAGCGATAGGATGAATATAACACAAAATAGATGCATCTCCTGTCCATAGAATAGGCCTTACTGAGCTATGAATAGCAGGGCTCGACCCCTGAGACTAGAAAGGATTCTATCTCGGCTATCACTGGGTAAGTGAATGTGTCGCCAATATCGGGTCTAGTGCGGTTTGGATAGAGCAAACTGGGCAGGCGAGAGAAGGTCCGCCAGAATCTTCTGGCATATTAGTTGGTCCAGAGTAAGAGATCAAAGTAGACAAAAACGGCTGTTGTAGTCGAGTGGCGAAAAGATACTGAAGCGAAAGGGAATCGATCATGCTTTCTACTTGACGTACAATGAGGAAGAGGGTCAATGATTAAAAGCGATGTTGAGATCGATGACGCGCAAGTCTGAATAACTGGCCTCTGCAACGTGTCTGTAGGGTTGTTCCTTTTACTGAATCTGGCCAAGGGAGAGAAGTCAGTTATTTCAAACGGCTCAACATGAGTCCTTTGATGAGGCCTCTTGACGAAGCCACCGAGTTTCTGATTGATCCATATGGGATCATTCATGTAGGGAAAAGCACACATCCAGAAGACAAACCAACAATGGATTGATTAATACACACACTGTGACCTAGAAGGCTTGGGCGACATTATCTTCTAGATGGGTCAGACACTCTTGTTGCAACTCCTGGACTAGCTCCTGTTGAACAGAAGGAAATCAGCAGAAGATTCCATTCCATGAAACGCAACGCAATGATGACCTTAGCAGGCTTGATTTCGCTCATGTCCCCAACGCCGGTTCCAGCCCACACGATGGCCCGGGTTACGTCATTATCACGGGTAGCTTCTTGAAACTTGGAGCGTAAAATCTGTATATCCTCACCATTTTCATAATCCCGAACGGTCGCTATACATAGTCACAGAAATAAGACCTGTTCAATGAATTTTGCTACCAGAAAAAATCCCACCATTATGCAAGCCTCTGCCGTCGACACCGCTTGGCCAGCTCAAGGCGTTACGAGCCTGATCAAATGCCATGCTTCGGATTGATGATGATGAGTCCGCAGCGACCAATGCTTGTTTATGAGCATCAGAGTATAGACTTTCGGGAGTTAAAAGAAAACGTGTTCCGAGGACTGCACCTGCAGCACCGAGGCCAAGGAGCTCTGCTACATGCCTCCCTATTGCTAGACCACCAGCGCCTATGACTGCAGGTCCATTGCCAGGAGCAACGGACAGGATCGATGCAACCAACGACCTCGTGGGTGGAGCATTGCCAAAACCGTGACCACCCGCTTCAATCCCTAGAATAAGGGTAAGAGGCTAGAATTAGTATCTGAAATGATGAAATGAAACCTTGAGCCACAATGACATCCACTTTCCAGTCGTGAATGGCAACAAGAGCATCATCCACAGAAGAGACTTGAACAAATATTATGGTTTGCGTCCCAGTAGCTATATCGTGATCCCGGACGAATTGAATCCATTTAGGTAGATTTCTGCCAAAAGAAAGCCACACAGCAACGACATGGTTGTCAAGTGCAGTCTTGATCTCTCTCTCTCCTTGAACTACATCTATTTCAAGTCTCCAGCAGAGGAAACCGACCCCAATTGGCAAGGGTGACTGAGGGTTAACTCCAAGGGTCCGGCGCGCAACATTTATCTCTTCCTGGATTTGATCCACCGTGATATAGCCTTTCAGTACCATGAACATGTTTTTTCCCTTAATTGCATGATGGCCATGTCTTTACCGGTGCCCATGAATCCAAATCCACCACCACGCGTTATCTCAGCGGCGAGTAAACCTATTTAGGAGTAAGGATGAACAAATGCCCATGATGCTCCATGATCCATGCCTCCAGACGCCTTTGCCATTGGTGCACCAATGATCGGGGTAGTGATACCTAAATCCAATGAATGTGGATTGCCGTTCTCAGAAAGCAAGGACCTACCTAACAGTTTGATCAGTTTATCATTAAATTGAGACATATTATTCGATAGATCAAGCCTGACCCCCGAACTGAGGGCATG
>Ga0153995_1000114_pt1 | contig 14892 bp, 17 predicted proteins | sample TSNC079MetaG_FD_104678 | JGI IMG/M metagenome (GOLD analysis project Ga0153995, IMG submission 104678) | Attine ant fungus gardens microbial communities from North Carolina, USA - TSNC079 MetaG | ecosystem: Host-associated > Fungi > Mycelium > Unclassified | place: USA: North Carolina, Lumber... | reverse complement strand
TATCGTCGTCGTCGTCGTCGTCGTCGTCGTCGTCCGAGGAAAAGGAGAGCACAGATTTCAGTTCAGGCCGAATTTGTGGTAGCCGTGAATCTCTATACACATAATTCGGCCTCTGTGACGGAGTGGTGTTGATCTTATTAGATCGTTGTCGAGTAGATGAGGATGGCTGGGACGAGAGTGGTTCCCTGCGTGCGGTTTGGAGGCTGGCGGTCGATTGCATATCGCAGATAGATATCGTGCTTGACGATGTGGTTTGAGCAACTATCCATTCTTGTGGGTCACAGACAAGAAGAATGGCAGTTATCAGGAGGTGGTCGAGGAGAAATATTGAAACGCCCTGGTGCAGAAGCATGGGACCGACGTCACGCTCGTCATGTAATGTCTCATAGATACTCAATCTTGCTGGAAGCTTATCATCAGGAGGGTTGAAAACTGCAATAGGCCCCCTAACAGGACTGGAATTGCACTACGCAATAGTCAATCCGAGTACCACGGTGGGGGTGGGGTTAGTTAACACATACCCAATAGGCTGCACCTTGTTTCTGCCACTTCATCGAGTGCGGATAATAAGGCAAGTTGAATTTTCTAGACCCACTTGGAGGACAAATGAGCAAGGTCGTAATCTGAAGATGAGCACGACTCACCTTTTGAAGGTGCTCGGCCTCAGGAATGAGTCTCCGCCGTTCCAATGATGGCCCTTGAGTTGGACGAGGACGCCATCCAATGTACTCTTACCCTTATTTTTGGCCGGTATGATCTTTGGCCACCTGATGCCAGCTGCCTTGACAGGTTTCTGCCCTGGGCCGACTCGATTGATGGTGGTGGTCACACCAGCAGTTGTGATAGTATAGAGGGGAGATAGAGAAGCATCGTCTTTGAGGGTAGAATCAATCAGCGAATGAGAAGAAAAATTGAGCGTCAGAAGAGGAGCCTTGGATATGGTGTCGGGTGAGCTTGTGGACTCTGGACGGCGCAGATAAGGAAGTCTGACAGAGGCGAGGAGGGACATGTATCTCGACTCAGGCAAGGGGTGGAGATTCTACCATGGACCCGAGCATTGAGGGAAGAAAGGAAAGGATATTTATTCGAATCTTAAGATGTAACATCCAGCCATCACATGTTCTGTCCCCTGTCCATACCGCCACACGCCGTCCCAAAACGGTAATTATGTTCGAAGACGACTTTCCAACCACTTGAGTCATGACAAGCCTGTATGACTGCAGCCTCATGACCAGCAGCAATAAATGTAGCCACCCCGTCAACGAAGCGGATCTGCTAGCCAGAGAGGTTGGGTCAAAACGTGTGAAATGCAGAGAATAACGTGATATCCAGACAGATCCAAATAAACACGCCTTGACCCGTTGCCGCCATGTCGTCTAGTATCACCGATCCTACCCCCAACCCGTGAGTCTCATTCACTGTACTTCTGCCTACCATTGACACGTCTATTCCTAGCAACAACACGTCTGCTGTCGACAATACCACTGCTGCTTCACCAAGCAAGGGCAAGGGGAAGGCCCCTGTTATGGACGACCTCATCGACGGAGAGGAGGAAGACGACGAAGACGAGGACGATGAGGGCGATGAAGACGATGAGGACGACGATGAAGAGGTGGGAAAATGTAAAACTCTTAGCCGCAATACACTTATGTTTCTCTGGCTTCTTTTTCAGGAGTCATATGACGATATCGATCCTTCTGTTATCCTGAAGAGTGGTGGCAGAACCCGCGGCGTTGTTGTTGACTACAACTCTGCGGAAGCTTTGGAAAGGGCCGGCTTAAAGCCAGGAGAGGCCGACGACGACGACGATGACGATAACACCATGAATTAAATTTATTGCTGTTTAGGCCTTTTTTCTGCTGTTGTATTTGTCGCAATTTACCAACATACGTATCTTTGTTCGCTTTGGCCTAGCGATTCGCAGCGGAGATTTCCGACACTTGGTCCATGTGAACAGCAAGGGTTCCTCACCGCTGGTGTTACTTCGAATGCGCTTCTTAAGTACACTATGGACAATCTAACTTCTGCCGTTGGATGGATCTGTGAAATGCTTTTGCTGATCAACCAATGCTTAAAGACTCAACTGTGACCAAGCGTCAAATTTTGCATAACTTGCTAGGGGCTATCAGGGCCTCTTGACGTTTACCCACCTTCCTCCGAGTGGCCGTGATATACCGCGTGAGCTTGTCAATGTCATAATATCGTCGACAGGTGTGCCCTCGTGGCATTCAAAGAAGCTTTCGGCAAAATGTATTTTTATTCTCTCATGTCAATGTTAATCGATGGGTCGATCTTCAACTGCCACATCAACTAAACTTTCATTCATGTCATTGACCACGCAACCGGTCCTAGAAAAAATAAAGCATGTGTTCACAGATAGAGAGAGAGACACCACTACTCATCATGGACAAGGATACACGATACAACGGCTTTAGTGATCGCATTTTGTGTCCTTTTTTTTCAACGACTGGTCAATATTGACAGAAGCTTCCATTACAGGATGACTTTCCCATAGGCAATCTGAGAGAACCAGATTCTCTCTCAGAACGGACGAGATGCTCAGAATTCAAATTTCAGTTTTATTTAGATCTCCCGTCTCGTATTGACGGATCAAAGTTACATACTAATGGGTTTGAAATTTATCTTGAATTTATCTTGATGACGCCTGGAATGGAGATGATTAAAATTTACTCATTTTTGCTGACACTTTTCTGTCGCAGAAACTGAGTCGCACGTTGGCTTGACTTGGAATAAAGCGTATTCCTTGCAAACCAATGAGTAGAATTACAAAACTTTTATACTAAATAAATATTCCAGAAGGTTCCTGAAAATTCAGCCGGATCACGGCGTCGGCTTGATTTCCCAACGTTTTCCTGTAGTTTCTGTCTCTTCTATTCGCGGGCTTTTCACAATACATGAACAAGGCCTCTAAATTAGATTTAGTTAGGTGCTCTGTGGATCTAGTATAGCGCATTCAAAGGCTACATTAAATTCCCTGTTCGTCCGTAGTCTTCATGTACCAGGGTTCTGATGTAGTGAATTGGTTGACAGGCACTCCAAGCTCGAAAAGGCGGGAGAGGGCGTCGGAAAAACTGACACACACGTCAGCCTCCGTGAATTACAACAAAGAAAAAATCCATACTGCTCGAACCAGAGATTTTGATTCTCAGCATACGCCTTTGCCCATTTCTTGAAACTCTTATCTTGGGTCAGCAGATAGTCAGTCCTGATACGGAGTCTGTTAGAAAATACAGGAATAGATTTGTACGAATACTTACGGTAGCATCATAAGAGAACGAGTTTTCTTATCCTCGAGTTGCTTGGGGCCATCCCACTTTCTCCATACCCATGTTTCATCGAAAAGAAGCTTAAAATAATCATTTGTCACCATAATTCGCGAGAAGGTCCAAGGCCCATCGAATCCAGAACTGGAGTCCGAATTAGCAATAGCTACATCAACACTAAGACAACGCTTACCGATCTTGATGGCAACGACCCAAGTTATGCGCACCAGAGAGGGCAACGATATCTCTATCGTCGAGCCTGAGCTGTGGTCAACTCTCATCAAATTGTGGCCACTGTGGGGATACATACCCCATACGGTAGAAGATAGTTCTCAAGTGGTCCGCGCCTTTTGAAGCATCGGGGAGACGGCCGTCGGGGGTTGTCTGAGATGCAAAACCGTCAATCCGGCCTGGGCGCCAAGGAATCGCTGGACCATCCATTTCCTGTGGTGAAAATCGGTAGTCAATGTCCGATACATCACCATAGGATACTAGGACAAACCTGAACTGCACAAACTCCACCAAGAGTCCATAAATCACCATAGGTGATCCAAGGAAATTCCTTCTTGATCAACTCCATGAGCTCTCGAGCGATGTTCAAGCCTGCATTAGCACCGTGAAGCGATTCTGGCTCGAATCGCATAGTTGCGTAATTGCTTTTCGAAAAAAGATGACATCAACACGGGCTATGATAAAGACCAGAAAATAAGAGGATCTGACCTTCCACCTGTATTTGAATCCTTATCATAAGTGCCCGAAGCGTGCCAAGCCAGACGGAGGATGATAGGTCCATAAGAACCATCTTCCAAAAATACATTCAGTTTCAATCCGACAAGAGGATGAACATTGCATATTTACCGTCATATTCTCCGGCGTCGTGAACAAGTTCAGCAATTCTATTATAAACCTGGCGGGCGTTCGAATATAAGGCCTCAGAGAGCAGTTGGCGAAAACAGACCTTCTGGTAGTCTTCTTTGGCAGGTACAAACCCAGAGGCAGATTTTGCGGTCTGCGCCGCAGACTTCGCAACTGTGTTTGTCTCCCTGCCTAGGTCGGTAAAGTAAAAGAGCACAAAAGTTCCAATTGCTGCTACTCCAAGGCTAGTATAGAGTGCAGTCTTCGTTTTTGGGGGAGGAGGTGTGGTTGCAAAACGACGCAGGGTGATGCCAGGTTGAACTGTTCTCTGAGAAACCATGACAGGAAAGGTACCCCTGCGAAGGGCTTGTGCACGACGGAAAGCAGAGAAAAAAGACATAACGGTGTTAAAGAAAGGTTGGAAGAGCAAATGCTGCAAGAGCTGATTAATATAGTAATAAATATAGTAATAAATTATGGACGCTGACAATATTTTTCTAGGTCACATGCTGCCCTCATTTGGACTGTACCTGATTCGGATCTGATTTCAAGTCCCGAAACAGAAATCGATTTGCCCTTTTGTATTTGAATTTTGTTGATCATCAATCATAGCAAAGAGCACCACACTTCAAAGCTACCTGAAATTTATGATACAGTCATTCCGGCGGTTAACATGATAGGTCTATGAGTTGAAAAATCTAACAGTCTACTGAAGAGTTGGGAGCATGGAATATGTAATCGAGAAACAAATGGGAATGAATAAACACCATATGGAAATGATTCGATTAGAATAATTGAAGACAGTCTAGCGACTGACGAAGAGGCAGCTGTTCCAGAGTCTGCATCACATCCTCCATAGGGCTGGATGGTACAGAGCCGAATCCGAAATTAGATCATGCACTGACATTGATATCCACATCACTCGATGTTGCACGCTACTCATGTTCGTGTGCAGCCTCTTCGTACGATGGAAGCCCACGCATGCTCTCTAGAGGTGGTACTCCACCTCCAATAAATCCTCTTGAGGCAATCGAGTAATCCGGCACCTCCGTCATTATCCGGTGCAGTAAATCTGCTCCATTGACCCCTTCTGATGGCGTATCCGTCCCCGAGCGGTGAGGTTGTTGCCCAGAGAAATCAGAATGACCACTATGGGATCTAGAGTGTTGACCTTCGTCTGCAGATTGATGGCTTCCATGTCGAGAAAATAGAGAATGCGGACTGCTAAACGAAGTGAGAGCACGCAAGATGTTATGACGATTTCGGCCATGATTGCTAGCATGATGAGTGGTGGCACTGTCATGATGGTGTGAACCTTCAGGGCTCGCTGGTCGACTATTGTGGCGGCTTTGAGAGCCACTTTGATTTTGGCTAGAAGATTGTGACGAATCAAGAGTAATTTGTTCAGAGGGTGTGTTCGGCTCTGGCGCAGAACGGTCTTGTCGAAGGTGGGAGTCTGATAACGAAAGTAAAAGTTCAGAGTGAAGTAGATCAAGAGTCGGGATTCCATCAGAGTCTGGCGCCTGAGGCAGCTGTGATAGAACATGGGGTTCCAATGGGGATGAATATCCGGAATGAGCTCTCGAAGGAGGGATGGAAATAGAGGAATCGTGTGTGTCAGTTCCCAATTGCGGATTGACGTGGTGTATCCATGGATTGTTGATGCGAACGGTGGAAGCCTCAGGAAGGTACATGTTAGCTACTCGATCTCTGATATGTGCAGCATAACTTGGCAATTCACGATCAGTCTCCTCCTCAGGTAATGCCCCTGATGAACCGAGAACAAGTCGACGCGTTGCAGCAGAAAATGAGCGAGCTTCTTCCAGTAGCCGATGGTCCAGAATATGAACAGGCAGTGAACAACGTAGCTCCGAAGTATGACCATCTAGGTTGCGCAACAAGATGCTCCAGCGCACACGGTGGCTAACTATGATCGGTTCGACGGAATGAGAAGGTGTGATAGATATGATAGGCAAAGGAATCCTAAGTGTGACTGTAACATCACTAGTTTCTTCGTTTTCCTGTACTGTAGTTGATGTATATGAAGAGACCGGGGAAGATGGGCTATCAGGAGAACGAAGACCTGTCGGCGAGGTTTCACCTGATACACTTGTACTGGGTCCAGTGATAGGATTCCGTGGCGATTGCATAGTGCTGGCATTTTGGTTGGTCAGCAAGTAGCGGGAGCGGGGATCGGCAACTGTTGCCTTTCCATCGGTTATCGCATGATTGATTGCAGCAACGGTATTGACATTTTCCTGTGTCCCACCACGTGCGTAGACTTTTGTGGTCTCTTGAACCGTCGTTTTGATGTGACTGACGCAAACACCTTTAGCAATTGGCGAAAATTTCAAGATTGTAGTCAAAGTATCTCCCAGCGCCCAGGCCTTGTGGGGTAAAGTGATCGAATACATGATCTTCTCCGGCCACGTATTCTCTATTTCGAGAGTCTGCTGATATTCTAATGCTTCGTGGCCAAAGGACCGAATGATATATACCGGCAAGACGGCTTGAAGATTAGAGCTCAAACCAGAGCGAACTGCGATTGCACGTAATTTGTAAGAGATGGAGGCACCACCAAACGCGGATGTGCCCAAACTCGACGGAAGGCTACCCCCGATCTGCGATTGGAATGAGAATGTGTGACGACCTGCTTTGACGGTACGAGCATGTCGCTTGTCTCCCTTCAGGAACGACCACTCCTGATTGCAGATAACGTGTGTCACAGAAGACGAATTGGCACTCAGCAAGCTTTTAAAATAGGTCAGTATGTAAACATCATTAATGAAGCAAAAGATCACCCACGAATCTGATGCAGGAGCAGGTATCCGTCCTTTACCTCGAAACTGGAGCGTTATTTCTTTGAGAGAAGTATCCTCAACCAAATGGAGCGTGACATGACCAGAAAGCCTTGTTGACTCAACATCGACTCCGGTGCCCTTGAGTATCAGATGCTGTGCGTCGAGGGCGATTTCCAAATGGGACCGTTCTTTGGAGTGGCTCGAATCGTGGTCAGCCAGATATGAGGCTGAATGGGTACGAGATGGGAGAGAGGGCCTCTCGAGATCTTGAGGGACATGAGAAAAATAATCCTGTAGAGCTGAGGACGATGACCCTGCCGAAGGGGTCATTCTGAAGAGTCTCAAAGGACTAGAGAATACTGGTGGAATGTGAATTCGCGCCAGAAGCAAAACCTGCGCTGGAGCGTAACCTCTAGGAGGCGACAGTCAAAAACAAGTTAAAAACGAGTGAAAGAGGGCGGCTGATAAAATAAACAAATGGTTCGGAGGCCATTGACTGGAATCGGATCCGATCTGTCCCTTCAATTGTTTGCCACTTATTTTCTCACCCTAGCTGTCACAGGGTTGTCACCGGCATGTTCAAATTAGGTCAGGCTCTGGTGTACAAGTTAGGCAAGTAGTTTATTTTAAATGTAGTTGTCTATAGTTAAAAAAGAACAAACGTTGAGGCGAAGCCACCCCAGATATTGTCCCGTCACGACCCAACTTGCCAAAAAGGTGGGCAGCAAAAGGCTAGGACAAATTGAGAAATTTCGTGTCAATCCCACTCCAGGCATTGGGAGCGTACTGAGATGTCAAGGCAATCGGCGGTCGATTGCACCCGATTAACCTCCGTAGACAGGACATCATTTCAGAACTCAAGACTTCCCTGAGAATCGTTATCGAAGATAACCATCCTGAGTATGATAAGATATGGACCTCAAAATTTTTGCATTACGGATCTAGACTTGTTTTGTTATGGGATGGCGTATAGATAAACAATTTGGTACCAAGATGGTGCAACTTGCTACGATGATGGAATGATTCATCAGAGTACCGCAACAACCATCAAAGATCGAAGGGAGCTGTGCGGGTTGGTTGGTTGTTCTCTGCGAATGTGCCGAGCTTTCCAAGGAAGGCTACTACAGCCTTGATGCCCTTCTTGGTGCTGTGAGAAAGTCCGGAGCTTGTGGCGAATGTCAGGCTGAGGGTTAAACACAAAGGCATGAAAAGGGGTCTCTGACGGCACTTGCGGCACTACTATTATGATTCACCACAACATTAGGAGTCATCCGAATGGTCCCAACACGAAGTTTGATCCAAAGAAGACAGAATCATCAAAGTACCAAAGGGACAATGCTCATCATCGGGGGCTCTCAAATATCGTGGGATCGTATTCTCAACCAGTCTACAATGTTCACTCATCCAGGAAGATTGATGAAACCGTAGAGACAAATATCGTTTTTAGAATAAGAAAGCACAAAAAAGGTGATCCGTCTTATGAAATTGTCCGAGCTTATGGGCAAAAGGGGATATAGCATATGTGTGGCAGAACCCATCCAAATATGCTATTATTAGATCATTCAGGCCCATTCTTGGAATGCCATTCTTAACAAATGGAAGCAGGCAATAAGAAGCAAGTTTGTCACAGGGACTCATATTTCATGGATGACATGGAATTTAAGGGAAGTTCATCCCAAGACCGGATGTTGCCGTTATCCATTTTTAACACCGCACCTAACCAATAATCAGAAGATGAACAGGCTCCACATTTACCCCAAGACCTCAGCAATAACGACTTTACCCACATATATAAATGGTCCAGAATGCATGCCCAAGAACTGATGTACCGAAGGAAACCCAACACAATGATAAGTAAGAAGTCATATTCACAAAAAGGAGACACAACAAATTCAGGCTTCTCTGCAATACGTTGGTCATGTAACATTTCTTCTTCACCACACTCCATTCAGCAATACGGCCTCAGCCACAATTGGATTTTTTTTCTCATTAGTATGTCAACTAACGATTTCCAATCATTGCATCTTTCTATCCAGCAACACAATCACCCATTTATCGCCCATAACTTTCATTTTAATTTTACATGTTCCCACTCTCAACATGCAAAAAATTGTTCAAGAGCGAACAACAGCACAACACAACAAAAAAGGTAAGTAGAGAGAGGAGAGGGTGAAAGATAAGTCAAGAGAGAGAAGGGGATGAAGTAAGTAGCGGGAGAACTACCGATGTATCTAAGGTGTTGTCAATCAGGCGGTGGGAAAGAGTTCAGTGTAAAGGATGGGACAGCGACCGTGTCAAGTCGCTATTGCAATGGTACAACGTGAAGGAACGTCAAGACGATGACAATTCAAAAAGACCTAAATTTAGAAAGGAGACCAAGCACTGAACACAACTGATATTGTGCCTAGGCAGCAGGAGCTGAGGCAGGTATAGCAGGAGATGGAGCAGTACCTTGACGAGGACCTCCGTGATCACCTCGGTAACGGCCCTTTCCTCCACCTCGACGTTCACCATCACCGCGACCACGATATCCTGTTTAGAACGTGAGGAATCATCATGGACAAGAGAAACAAAGCGTACCACTACGACCTCTGTCACCACCACGGCCACGATAGTGTCCACGGAATCCACCACGGAATCCACCGCGGTCACCATGGTGTCCACCACGATCACCATAGTGCCCACCACGATCACCATAGTGCCCACCACGATCACCATAGTGTCCACCGCGACCATGACCGCGACCATCCCCACGATGTCCTCTTGCTGTTTGTGTAAAGCCCTCTTCATCTTGGGAAGGAGCACCTGGACCGGGTGCTGGGACTCGGCCATTCACTTGCTCAGCAGGGGTTGCAGAGCCAGAGGTACCAAACTCAGCATGTAAACCTGCAATCGAGGGCAGCTCTTCTGCTGTTTCATCCGCGGCCCAATCGATGGCGGCGACGGAACTGATAGCAGTGGTAGGGACTTCTTTATCCGAAGCCAAATCAGTTACCTGTGCAAGAGCATGAATTAAGAAAGATAGAATGGACATGGAAACGCCTCACCTCGGGTGCAGGAGCGACACCCTGTTGTGCATGTCCATTGACCGCTGCAACAGGGACATTTGCGGGAGCCTCATCAAATGGGCCCTCGAGTTCACTATCCTGCATAAAGCGGAAGCTGTTTGACGCTGCGACGGTTCCAGAGACAGTGCTGACAGGAGCAAGGGCATCGGACTCTGAAGGAGCAGTAGCGGAGACAGCAGTAGGAAGTTGTTCTGCGGTCGAGGGGGTTTGTTCCTCTGACTTTGTGCTGGGCTCTGGCTCAGGCTCGGACTCGTGCTCGGGTTCGGGTTCTGGCTCTGGCTCTGGGGTTGGCACTCTGGGAGGATTGAGAGCAGCATTTGTGATTTCAATCAAGCGCTCGTCTATGATATTCAGTTGTATGTCAAGCGCTTTTTAAAAATGGACATACGAGATACGCCTTCCCAATTGCCTTGACGATGGAGGAAGAGGGCAAGGGCAGCTTGTTTTGAATCGCTGTCCGGACTGAGGAGAGCGTCGCGTAGAGAATGAATGGCTTTTGATTCTTCCTCTTGAATGGAAATATTTATTTCGCCCTTGGCAAGGGAAGAGTGGAACCGGAGAAAGTCAACGAGTTGGGCAGCGCCAGAAACTAGACCGGACTGGGGAACCTGAGACGGCGATGAGTGAATAGATGAAGGATAGCTTACCTGGGCAGCATCGACGGCACACTGAGTACGGGCTTTTTCGGCCCTCTCAGCCTCGAGGCGACTGGCAGCTGCTTCACGGGCCGATTCAGCTTCATGAGCCTGGTAGGGATGGTCAGACCTAGTTGCAAGGGAGTCAAGGGCAGGATAACCTCGACAGCGGTGTAGATCAAGGCCAATTCCTTTTGGACAGCTTCGTGTTCTGGACGCTGTACGATGGTGCGTTTCTGGTCTTCGTCAAGTTTTTCGGGGTCGGTGGTAGCGTAGGCGCAGCAGCGGTTCTGGCAAAAAAATGAGCGGCGAAGAAAGACACTAGGAAGAGAACATGCGATTTTTTTTGTAGCCAACCTCTTGCGCTTGGAGAGCAGATCAAGGATGAAGTTGGGTTTTGAGTCGTCGTCGGGGACGTCGAGGGGCTCCTGGGGCTCCTGGGGCTCCTGGGGGACAGGGTCCTTCGGGGCGTCGTCTTCAGCGTTCTTGGCCCTCCGTTTTTTACGTTGAGCCTTTTGGGGGGTGGTTGGGGGAGGAGCGCCGGGGACAATACGTTGTTCGGGCATGGGAGGAAGAACAGAAACTGAGAATAAAATATTCGCACGGTGAGATGGAGTTGTGGTTCGGCGACGGCAACGTCGTGCTCGTCGCCGACAACGCCGCCTTCTGCGTCCACAAGGGTGTCCTTGCTCGTCACTCCCCCGTCCTCGCCGCCGCCATCGCCCTCCTCGACAACACTCTACCCTGCCCCCGCCTCGTCCTCGACGACCCTCCCGACGACCTCGCTCGCTTCCTCTATGCCCTCTACGACGGCGTCTCCGCCCTCAGGTACGATCCCTCCGACTTTGACGTCGTCTCCGCCCTTCTCCGCCTCGCAACAAAATTTCAGGCGCAGAAAATCCGCGACGACGTGCTGCGCGGCCTCTCGACGACCTGGCCCTGTACGCTTGCCCAGTGGGAGATCCGCGAGGCTGCCGCCACCAACGCCAGTGGTCTCTACAAGCCAAGGCTCTCCTACCCCCACCCCATCATCGTCATTAATCTTGCACGCGCCACAAATGCACCCGAGCTGCTGCCCTCGGCGTTCTACGACCTCTGTCGCTGTCCGCCCAGCGATATCGCCTCCGGCTACACCGACCCCCGCTCCTCCACCCTCCACACACTCTCCCCGCAGGACCTCATGAGCATCCTCAAGGGCAAGGAACACGCCTCTCGCTATCTCTCCACCTTTGTCGTCAACGAGCTCGAAGGCCGCCAACCCGCCGCCACATGCATCCATCTCCAAGAAAAGGACCTTGTCCGCAGACGCACATGCCAGGCCGCTTTCGAGGCAATCACCTTTGAAATCCTCCGCGACGTCAACGGCGTCGTTTGCCACAGAAGCTCAGATCCCCTGTTCGCCATCGTCGATGCAGAGCTCATGCAGACAAGGCAGGACGCCTCTTTTTCCCTTGGTGTCTCCCTCAGAGCCTGTGAACACTGTCGCGCAGAGTTTGCCGCCGTCGTCGATGCCGTTCGTGAAGAGTTTTGGAGCAGACTCCCCCTCTGGTTTGGTCTCCAGGTGCCCAACTGGCCTGCCTAATTATTATCATTATTACTATTATTTGTATTCTATTATCTCTTCAATATGGACACCCATCCAGCACACGGAATCGAGCTCCTCGTCCTGTCCTTCCTCCAGCAGCTCGTCCACACCAGTGGTCTCCAGTTTCCCCCGAAAACAAATGCCAGTCACCGACGAGCACAGTCGAAAATCCAACTCCAGCTCGCCAACCGCACCGCCAGAACGCCCACAAAGACCCTCGTCTATCCCAAGAAATCCAATACCGCAAGTCTGAGGCCTTTCGGTGAGTCTGTACGTGCAGATTTAGACACTTTTAATGTCGTTAGCACAACTCTTTCGTGTCATGGACCTTGCCCACGAAGCGATTATCGACGACATTCCCATGACGAAAAGGTGAGAGAAATCCAAACATAAATCCCAGCTGACACTCCCAACAGAGACATTTACTATAACGACGTTCAGCTTTTCAGGTCTCAAAGAGCTGTAGACTCGGTCAGTATTACTTTGCTGTCCCAAATCAATGTCCTCGCAAACACTCGCATAGCTCGTTGACGACCTAGCCGCGACCCTCGACCTCGATAGATCCTTCCTCAACATCCGTGCATCGAGTAAAGGTCTCATTTGTGGCTCCGGTCTCTCAATTCGTCTTTCCACCGGCGAGGAAATCCAACCCACAGATACCAAAGTGCATATACTCATCTTTTTTCCGAAAATCTGCTCTAAGCTATTTTTTAGGGCACCTTGATCCCGGCAGGCGAAGATATAGACTCTTTTGGATTAGACCAAGATGTCCGCTGGGTTTTGGTCGTGGAGAAAGAGGCAAGTGATCGCTTCTAGACCTGTCTACCGGAGGCGGGTCCTTAGGATCACATAGGCTGTCTTTCAAACCCTCTGTCATTTGAAAGTATCGGACCATTGTGGAATGCCTGGAAGAGGCTTGATCATCACGGTTTGACATCTTATCCCACTTGACGAGGCTCAGTCCCTGAACTCTCCAGGGAAAGGGCTATCCAGACGTTGCCACCCGCCACCTAGTCAAAAGTCTCGCGGACAACTTACCACCTCGGTAGTATCTGATCAGCCGAATAGACTGCTTCTAACCTGCCGGTAGTATACCGATGATGGCACTGGTAGATGCAGACCCATACGGTCTCGACATACTCTCGGTGTACAATTACGGAAGCAAAGCCTTAAAGCATGAGAACGAGCGGCTGGCAGCTGGAGGAAAGGTCTTGTGGATTGGAGTTCTTGCAACTGAGTTTTCGAGGTGCGCATATACCCACGGTCTGGATAAAACATGTGAAATGTTTTCTAGACTTGGCATCGATAAAGATAAGCTGCTGCCGATTTCACGACGAGACGAGAAAAAGGTAATTTGGTTCGATTTTTTCTGCGTGATGCCCAGAGGCTGATGACAATAGGCTTTGGCTATGCTCCAGAGATCAACCGATATTTTGCCTTCGCAATGGAAGTGAGTCCTTTGTACCCTCTGTAGATTTATAAAACACTCGGCTTTTCCAGGAGGGAACTGCAACATATGTTGTTCAACCGTCGTAAAGCTGAAATTGAGGTATTATCTTCCCTGAGCATAGACGATATGTCGCAGGGCAGGACTGCGGAGATGTCATTTTTAGGTGAGATTGGAAATTCGAGGGACCAAGAGCAATTTATTTCTCACGAGAGATTTGGTGGCCTCCCCCCGTCTTTGATTATGGAACCCATCATTCGTCCTCCACATGATACTGACTGCGGGCCTATAGTCACGAGCAACGATGAAGCACATGCAGACCAAAAGCTATGCGTCTCAGAGACAGAATTTGTCAACATGCATCTAAATGAGCTAACGACGGGTATGTCATCTACACCGGATCATCGTCGTGGCAGTGGTGGTGGTGCACGAAACGGACTGTTTGTGTATTTGCGCTCTAAGATAACGAGACTTGTTGAAGAATATGAGAAACGGGACTGTGTATGTAGAGAATGATTAGGTCTTTTTCCATAAATTGAAAGGATACACATATTTATGTATATGCCGTGTTTTTTCAAATCCTGGTGACTTATTCAAAGACCATTATCGGCGACACCACACAGAAGGGTGGAATCAAGTCTTTTGGAAAACATAAAGAATGAGAAATAAATAAATTGATTATTACAAGGACGAGATGTGGATTTTTTCTTTTTTCTTCTTTTAATCAAACGGGAAAACGAATGATATATAAATGAGCGTCAAGATTTTGTCAAAAAGAACGAGTGTCTAAAAGAGATCGTCATGGTTCCCTTTAATGAACAAGGGAAAGAAAGGAGGTCAAGAAGAAAAAAAACCATTTTCAGCATGTTGGAAAAAAAAAGAAAACACAACTTTGAATCATCGTGCCGACGATAGATAGGAAGGAGGAGAATCAACCATGGGTTCTTGCAATAACCGTCCGCTTGCGCTTTGTTTTTCTTTGTCAGCTTCGAGATGTCTCTGGAATGAATACATGTCGGAGTACAGAGTTCCAGCGCCCATACCAACACTTCGGACAGCACCATTCCATGTACTAGGTGATGATGATAATGATACTACAGCTGCTGGCGTCGAGGCTTCACGGGACACTTCGGCGGCACAACTGTTTTCCGAATAAGGCGATGTGAGGATAGAAGCACCGTCTCCAGTTCGTGAAGCCGAACGTATAGGGGCTTGAC
>Ga0153995_1000113_pt1 | contig 14948 bp, 13 predicted proteins | sample TSNC079MetaG_FD_104678 | JGI IMG/M metagenome (GOLD analysis project Ga0153995, IMG submission 104678) | Attine ant fungus gardens microbial communities from North Carolina, USA - TSNC079 MetaG | ecosystem: Host-associated > Fungi > Mycelium > Unclassified | place: USA: North Carolina, Lumber... | reverse complement strand
TCACCGGCCCTTTTCGCGTGTCCGTAATTGTCCCGCTCAAGTGGTGGCCGGCACTTCCGCGATGGCGTCGGCGGTCACGAGCATGTCGATTTCGACGAGGTTGGTTCCGCCGGCATCGGTGACTCGCACGGTTACTCCGGCCAGCCATTGGCCGTCGTGCATTTTCGCCCAGTACCTCAAAATTCCGTCGAGGTATCCGGACATGTAGAGCGCGGAAGTTTTTACGCGCATGCTCACGTGGTCGGCGCGTGATGCTCCCCCGCGGCCGAGTGGGAGCGCCCGGCCGATGTCGACTTTCACTGCTTTCGGCTCGTCGAATGTCCTGATCACGGGGTGATCGGGCCAGCGTTCGGTCCAGTGGTCGGTGTTGATCACTGTGCGGCCCTCAATGGCGGTACCCCGGCGGCGAGGGTGTCGTCGACGGTGGCCCAGCGGAGTTGTCCGCTCTCGTCGCGGATCTCCAGGCTGCCTGTGCGTTGTTGGAATCCTTTGCCGGCGGCCGCGACGTCGAGTCGAACTCCGGTCACACGCCCTCTCCCCGCTAATAGACCTGTGTATCCGGCTACTCGCGACGAGATGCGCAGATCCGGTCCGTCCCATTGCCCTTCTGTGACAATCAACAGCGATCCCTTACTCCTCGCACGCACGGCCACAGCCCGTCCGCGAGAGGGCGTTACAGCGCTGCCAGAGAGCCCCAGGACAACCACGTCGAAACCCCCCAGCAAAATTGCGGCGCAGTCGATTGCAGCGTCCTTTGGCTGGGGCACCAGCGCGACCTTCGCCAAGTCGCCGCCTTGCTCGTGGAAGGCGAGGAGTCCGAGTCCGGGCATTCCGATCACCGCAACGTGCCCACCGGTGGCGGTGACGGTGGCGAGGAGTCCGATGAGGACCGAGGCTGCGCCGTCGACGCTGACGACGGTTCCTCGGGCCAGCCCGCCGCGTGGGAGCAGCGCACCGATCGGCTCCGGAACGGGCAGCATCCGGAGGGTTGATTGCGCGGTGGCCACGATCGGAGTCGGCTCGCGCTCGCCGACGGGTTTGAGCATCACCGACGGCGTAGCGGGTTCGGTGCCGTCGGAGCGGGCAGGGATCGAGGCCATCTTGCGGCGTAGCTGTTCGAGCTTTTCCGCCTTGGTCAGCACTGTTGTTGCTGATGAGTGGGGCTGCTGGTTCATCGTCGCCCCCGCTTTCCTGGATCCGCGCGTACGTCCCGCATACCCAGGGTACTCGAACATCAGTTCGATCAGAACCGTATCGAAAGAGGTCTGGATCGCTACTGTCGGGCCACCGGCTCGGGCAAGCTCGGATCGTTGCTCCTCGGAGAGTTCACAGCGGTCGAGACTTCATAGGGTTCGAGGTGCGGCTCCGGAACGGAGTTGATCATGGCCTGGACTTCACCTTTATCAGTGAGCGTCGGGTCGAGCCAGTGCTCCCAGAATGATTCGGGCAGAATCAGCGGGGATCTGTCGTGGATGTACCCCGTGGCATCGCCGGCTGGCCGAGTCAAGACTGTGCAGGTCCATACCCATCTGTTCGGATCATCTTCGGGCAGTTCAGGATCGGGCCACAACTCGTACAATCCGGCCATTGCAAGGATGTCGTCCTCGCCGTGAGGGAAATATGGAATCTTCGACCCTGCTTCACTTTTCATCTATGCCGACGGTATCCGCGACTACATCGAACAGGCCCGCGCCGACCAAGCCGCAACTCCGGACCGCGCAACAGCGATCGGCACCCGCGCCCTCCGCTCCGAAGTCGACCGACTCAAAACCGCCCTGCGGCACAATCTCGATCGCCAACTCGACGAGGAATCCACCCACCATCTCCGCTCCCGCGTCGACGATCTCGCCACCTCAAACTCGAAGCTGCAAGACGAAAACCGCAGCCTCACAAACGAAAACATCGAACTGCAGAACGCACTACGCACCACCGAGGACGACCTCACCGCCGCTCGCACCAGCCTGCGACGAATGATCCTCGAACGAAACTCTGCCCTCGATCACTGATCCCGCCACGGAGCAACGTTACGAGCGCCTTGACCGTGATCGGTGAGATCGTCTCCTTCGAGACTGAGGCACCCTGGATTCGGCAAACTGAGCGGAGATTCGAACCGCGCATCAGCACACAGTCGATACAGCGCCATGCGCCGGGTTCTGCGATAGTAAAAACCTCTTTTACGCAATGGGAAACGAGGAACTGTGAGCATCACCGGGATCATCCCGCCACAACACGAACACCGAACACATCGACGACGACCACCAGCCGACCACCGCTTCCTTGGACTCGACACCCGCGTATTTCCACACGCAGTCGCGATCCTGGCAGTCTGGCTGCTCTGGGTAGTAATCATGCCCGCTATCGATTCGGCCGTCACCTCGGACGACCCGACAGTCGCCGGCGACCGCTTGGCCGTGACCGAATCCGTATCCTTCACCGCGCCACAGGGATGGAACATCGACAGCGGCTTCCGCATCGACGACCGCGGCGCCTCCGACTCCCTGCCGGCAGTCGAGCTGACCAGCGGCACCACTGTCGTCGTCGCCGACGCCGACAACTTCACCGGCACCGCCGACGAGCTCCTCTCACAAGTCGACGCCGTCAGTCTCGCAACGAACGGAAGCTCCGCGCTCGCCATTTCCGGCGCACGCCAACCCATCACCACCAATGGGGGATTGACCGGCGTCCAGGTGAATTTCGATACGCCCCAGCGCGCGGGGTCGGTGACGACGTTCGTCGTCGACGGCAAGGGAATTCGTATCCGTGTGGCCGGCTCGCCCGATCAGATCGCTGCGCGTAGTCAAGAGATCGCCGACATGATCGCATCATTGGGAACCACCGAGGGAGAGACCAAATGAGCACCGACCTGCTCGAGAAGCGCTCCCGAGCGCTCGAGGAAACAGCCTGGGGTGAGAAGTTCCACTTCGTGCAGCCACGCAATATCGTGTTCTGGATTTACCTGTGGATGTGCGGCGTCGGCGTGGTCAAGGCCTGGCAGATGTTCTCGCCCTACTCCGGCTACTTCGGGCGCGCGCTGCTCGTCGCCGGCATCGTCGGCGTCATCAGTGCCGCAGTCTGGACATGGTGGTTCCGGCACATCGACCGCTACGAGCGTCAACCCGTCGGACTGGTACTCACCGGATTCGTGTGGGGCGCCACCGCAGCGACATTCACCATTGCGATCACCGGAAACACCGCCCTCGGCTCGCTCTACACGAAACTTTTCGGACAGGTGTGGTCGCAGGACTGGCACGCAGGACTCTCGGCGCCGTTCGTCGAGGAAACCGCGAAAGGCATCGGCATCGTCGTGCTGCTCGCGCTCGCGCCGCGCCTGGTCCGCACCGTAACCGACGGACTGCTGCTCGGTGCGTTCATCGGTCTGGGATTTCAAACCAGCGAAGATTTCCTGTACTCGATCTCCGGTTCAATGCAAGGTTTCGGCGCCCACCAAACAGATGGGCTGGTGAGTTCCATTGCCACCCGCACCTTCTCCGACATTGTTTCGCATCCCCTTTTCACCGCCCTGTTCTGCGCCGGAGTGATCTACTTGATCGGTACCCCGGCCCAACCGCGAAGAATCGGACGAGGGCTGGCGTTGATCGTGGCCCCGATCCTGGTCCACGGGATATGGGACTCGCTCGTGGCGCTCGCAGGCGGCAACGCAACACTGGTGACCGTCATCATGGTCGGTGACTTCATCTTCGCCCTGGCCGCATTGTGGATCGCATTCGTCTGGGCCCACCCCCGTGAATCCCACTTCGTCCGTGACGTTCTCGGACCCGAAATCGAATCCGGGGTACTCACCGACGACGAGGTCACCGCGGCCGGTGGATGGAGGCAACAACGCACCTACACCAAAGCCGCACCGGACCGCATCGAACGCCGCCAACGACGCCACATCGTCCGCGCCGCATTGGATCTGAGTGCCGATCTCGCGGCGAGCAAAGGCGACGACAGCCCCGACGTCATCGAAGCACGCAACGAAATCAACCGTCTACGACACGGAACCCCCGCACATTCCCTGTCCTGATCACCCCGGCCAGAGTAGACAGCGTCACCCACAAAACGTCTGTCGAACTCTGCTCGAAACGCGACATCGGCCGGGTTGCCCGCCGATCACCAGCTGACATGCAACCCGGCCGACCGAGTGCCGTACTAGCCGACGGCCCTCGCCGATTCACACGATCGCCCTTCGCCGGCGCGACACGTCCTCGCATCCGATGTCCCTGTGAGCCGTCGACGACCAGCCCAAGTGACCCCTCGACGAGTGAGGACCATCGGCAATATCCTCGCCAGATCGGTACCAGTGCCTGTACTGGACCATCAGTTTCGACGTCTCCCGTGCCGCAACGTCGGCAGAGTCAGGTCCAGCATCGACCACCCCTCTCGCGATCGCGGAATCACGTCACTAACGTCCCAAGCACTGCACCTCTCACCGAGAGACCAATATCTAACCAGGTCAACCCCGTTAACCGAAGGGTGCAGCCGTCTCCGAAGGACAGATAATCTCCGTGACGGTTTCACTGCGGGCGTTGATGAGTTTGGATACCATCTTCCGATCTTTTGCCCAGGCAGGGAGCAAGCCCTTGTCCGGACTAGCGAAACGCGCTCCTGCCAGGTCAATGAGGAACGTCGAATGAGCGCTAGATGAGGATCCGCCAACGGGTCGTCGGATTCCACTAAGGCAGAGGAATGATCGCGGCGGCGAACTCTGACGGGTCCGAAAGCACCAGGTGCGTGGTCACAGGTTCGAGCCCGACCTCGGGCCACTCAGCGATCAGCGGCAGTTCTCGGGTTTGCGGTAAATCAGTCACTTCGTACAGGTACTCCCGGTGGTAAAAGTCCTGGCTGTCGTACCACCCGCGACTGTCACTACGAAGCACTGGTTGGAGAATCGGATCTTCGAGTGCACGAAGTCGCATCGGACGACCATAAACCTGGCCGGCACGACGATTACCCGCCTCAGGGTCGATGACAGATGGCGCGGTGTATTGGCGTCTCATCGCATCGGCGTGAATGCCGCTGCCGACGACCGTCACCGCGACCTCGAGCCCAACCGAGTAAGCCATGATCGAGCGCAACCCGACCGTGACACCTTCTCTGAGGGCGTGGTCGGTCTCCTGGCGAGGCTCGGTGATCATCGCCTTTCACAGCCCCGGTAGGTCGGTCGCAAGATGCTCACCTTCGGGCTCGCCGGCACTGTTGTCGAGTACCGATCGACTCGTCCGACTGACCCAAGGGAGCTCCGATTTCACCCGCGAAGGATGAAAGCGGCCCGCCTCGAACGGGTTACCGTGGCCGAACGTGAGAATGCCCGGCAGTAGGTGAAGGAGTCATTCGATGAGCCAGATCCCACCCGGCAGTCCGACTGCCCCGATCGTCGACGCGAAACGGCTCTGGGCGGGAGGAGTTGCCACGGCCCTGGTCGCGGCGTTGACTGCAGTCGTCGGATTACTGCTCGTCCGAGGTCTTCTCGATACCCCGGTCATCACCCCTGCAACGGGGATAGGCAATTCGCAGGCGGGTTCACTTGCCATCGGGGCCGCCATCGCGGCATTGATCGCGACCGCGCTGCTGCATGTCCTGATGATCTCGACGCCCCGAGCGTCGAATTTCTTCGGGTGGATCGGCGTGCTCGCCACGATCGCTGCCGCGCTGTGGCCGTTCGTCAACACCGCCAGCCTCGCCTCGAAAATCGGGAGCGCCGCAATCTACTTCGCCATCGGCATCGCGATCGTCACCTTACTGACCGGTGTCGCCGCGTCGGCGCGAACATCTGCCCAGAACCGTATCTAGGGGGGGAGATCTTCGATATGTGATGACCGCCAGCGCACAGACCAGGCAGCACGTTGTCCAACTGAGTCCAGCGGGACGGGTGCTCATCCGCAGCCAACGGTGGAGGTTCTATGTATGCAGTAGTTCCCGAGCAGCAACGGCGGTCGTTGACGGAACTGGACGAGCGCCTCAATCTGTCGGCCGGTGACCGAGGCGCCAAGCGCTCGGCGTTCTGGGTGATGCTGACATTGTCGGCGGTGATTGCTGTGGCGGGTGTGGTGGGTGATTCGACCGCCACGGTGATCGGTGCGATGATCGTCGCACCGCTCTCGACGCCCATTCTCGGGATCGGTCTGGGCGTCACCACCGGTAACGGTCGTCTGGTCGGGCAAAGCCTGCTCTACGTCCTCGCCGGAATCTGCCTCGTCGTTGTGTTGGGTGCGGTGTTCGCGCAGGTGGTTCCGAATCCGGCCAGTGTGCTGACCAATTCGCAGGTTCTCGGACGTACCTCACCTCGGTTGATGGATTTGGCTGCGGCGCTGGCCACCGGGTTGGCCGGCGCCATCGCGATTGCGCGCAAGGATGTCGGAGACGTGTTGCCCGGTGTGGCGATCGCCATTTCCCTGGTCCCGCCGTTGGCGGTGGTGGGAGTGTGCCTGGGGTCGGGCGCTCCTGCTCTGGCTGTGGGAGCGTTCGTGTTGTTCGCGCCGAATGTCGTTGCCATGGTGATCACGGCGACAGTGGTGTTCATCGGGGCCGGGTATGCGAGCGATGCCGGGCTGGTGACGACATCGCGGCGGCGGGCGTATGCGGTGTTGGCTGTGGTGTTGATCGTGGTGACCGTACCGATGCTGGTGAACTCCTTGACATCGTTGTGGGCTCGACAGATTGCGGTCGCGGCCGAGGAGTGGCTCGCCGAAACGCCGGGGGCTTCGGTCACCGATGTCACCTGGCGGGGACGTACCGCGACCGTCGCGGTTCTCGGACCGCAGGCTCTGCCGCCGCTCGACGAGCTCGAACGATCGATCGACGCGTTGGTTCCCTGGAACCCGGATGTGCAGGTCGTGCATACCGTTGGTACCCGGTTGGGTACCAAATGATCTCGCCGGTGGTCGGCCGCGCCGAACGATCGAAATGTCGGCGCTGCGTCCGAGGATCGGAATCCACACCGGCGTCGAGGTCTTCGGCTCACGCCGTGGTCTGTCTCGGCTTCGTCTCCAGCGAACATTGTGATTCGAATTGCGTTTCGGTGCAGCACCATTCCGAGAGTCTCACTGCTGCATCGTTCGAAGTCGGATCGGCGGGGTGGGCAGGTGATGTCGCGAACTCCGGGTTCGGTTGTACCGAAAAGTCTTTCGGCCCGCGCCGTGCCCGCTGTGTTCGATGTCCAAGCAGTTCCCACCGTCCTGCCGGCGGCAGCAGGAGGACCCGGCGGCGCATTGCCGATCGTGCTTCTTTCGAGGCAAGGGGTCAATGATGCGAATACTGATTCTCGGCGGCGACGGGTTCTGCGGGTGGCCGAGCGCGCTGCACCTCTCCGCGCATGGTCATCAGGTGACGATCGCCGACAGTTTCGTTCGTCGCCGCATCGACGACGAACTCGAGGTGCAGTCACTGACTCCGATCTCCACGCTGTCGGAACGTGTATCGGCGTGGTCGGAGGTGACCGGGCGCAGCATCGACGTCGCTGAATTCGATCTCGCCCACGATTACGAGGCCCTCACCGGGTTGCTCGCCGCGCTCCGGCCGGAGGTGATCGTGCATTTCGCCGAGCAACGAGCGGCACCGTATTCGATGAAATCACCGGATCTCAAGCGCTACACCGTCGACAACAATCTCAATGCGACCCACAATCTGCTTGCTGCCGTCGTTCAGACGGGCCTCGACGCTCATGTGGTGCATCTGGGAACGATGGGGGTCTACGGCTACGAGTCGGTACCGGTGGATCTTCCCGAGGGCTATCTGACGGTGAGCTATCCCGATCGGGACGGTCATCTGCATACTCGGGACATTCTGTACCCCACCTCGCCGGGGAGCGTATATCACCTGACGAAGTCGTTGGACCAGTTGCTGTTTCAGTTCTACGCCCGCAACGACGGTGTGCGCATCACCGATCTGCACCAGGGGATCGTCTGGGGCACCCAAACCGAGGAGACGAATCTCGATCCACGTCTGATCAACCGCTTCGACTACGACGGCGACTTCGGGACCGTGCTGAACCGCTTTCTCGTGCAGGCCGCTATCGGTCATCCGCTGACGGTGCACGGGAGCGGGGGGCAGACCAGAGCCTTCATCAACATCCGTGACACGGTTCGGTGCATCCGATTGGCCGCCGAATCCGGAGGATCTGTCGATAACCGGGTACGTGTGATGAATCAAGTGACCGAAACGCACCGGGTGTCCGATCTGGCGCACCTCGTCGCGCAGACGATCGGCGCACAGATCAGTGCCGTGCCCAACCCCCGGGCCGAGGCCGACGAAAACCAGCTCAGCGCACGCAACGATCACCTGCTCGGACTCGGGCTCGAGCCGACCATGCTGGCATCGGGGCTGCTGCAGGAATCGGTGGAGATCGCGCAGAAGTACGCCGACCGCGTCGACGTCAGCCGCATCCCGTGCACCTCGTACTGGAACAACGACCGGCGGTCATCGGCCCAGGAGCGCGCGTGAGTGACGACAACGATCCCGAAGACAGCCCCCGCGGCGACGACCGCACCGAGGAACCGGCGGCGCCGCGGGCGGAGTACTTCCCCGGCGAACGCGGGCGCACCGTCCCGCGATCGGCATGGTGGATCCTCGCGGCCGCGCTGATCGTGCTGCTGGTGTTCGTCCTGGTACGTCCGTCCTGGTTCACCCGCGATGTCGACGACACCAGTCTCGGTGTTCCGGCGGATCGGCACTTCACCAAGTCCTTGTCGGGGGCAGGGTTCGGCGACGGGGTCTGGCTCACCGACGATGCACCGTCGACCAGTTTCGACGTCACCTTCCCTGCCGATTCCCCGCGTGAGCAGACCCGGCTTCAGCTCACGGCGACGACACAGGTCGCCCAGGACAGTGTCGTCTTCCTGACCGTGAAAATGGACGGTCAACAGGTCTACAAGAGTGAACTGGCCGCCGGGGACAATGCCCTCGACGTCCTGGTCGACGTCCCGGACCAACTCGCGAGCGATGGGCAGCTCCGCGTTCAGGTCCAGGTCCAGGGAACGTTGGACAACCGGACCTGCACACCCGATCACTCGGCCGGTATGCAGGTTCACCTCGACCCTGCCAGTGTCGTCGAAGCAGCGTTGACCGAACGTATTCACACCGTGCGCGATGCGGTCGTGTCCTGGGATCGCGACCTGACCGTGGTCCTCGCCGACGCAGGGAACGAGTGGCGCACCGCGGCAGCACAGCTGGGGATCGCGCTGACCCGAGCCGGCCACGTCGTGACGTATGCGGACACCCTGCCCAGCTCCGGCACCGACAATGCCGTGGTGCTCGGCCCCGTCGATGCGGCGACCGACCTCGGATGGTCCGCACCGCAGGATTCGGCGGACGACGCGCTGACCTTGGGCACGGCCGGGGGCGCCCCGGTCCTGGCGGTGACGCAACCGGATGGGGACTTGATCTCCCGGTTTCTGACCACCGCGGTGGTGTCCACGGCCGATTCCGATCGCAGCGATCCACGGGCGCTGCTCTCGGCACCCACCGGAGGCAACGACGTTCCGGTGGAAGCGTTGGGGGCCGACACCTCGGTCGTGCAGATCACCGACAGTCACCGCTGGCGCATCGGGTATTCCCTCGCCGATCTGCCTGGTGGTCGTCTCCCCGAATCGATTCGAGTCGCGATGCAGCTCCCCGCCTCTCCCGACGACCTCACCTGGATCCTCAACGTCACGCTCAACGACCAACTCATCGACAGCCGACGCCTCGACCGCGCGGCATCGTCCCTCGCCGAGATCGCGCTGCCGGCACCGGCGCAACTCCTCGAGAACACACTGACTCTGACCGTGCAACGCGACCGCGACCTCGGTGGCTGCGACGCACGGACCACGACGTACCCGATCGAGCTCGAATCAAGTTCAGCTCTCGTTCTGGGCGACGACCCCGGTTCCGGATTCACCGCCCTACCAAGGGCTCTCGCTCCCGGTTTCGCCGTCTACCGGCCCGCCGCCGCTGCCACGAGTGCTGTCGACGAGCTCAATGCGACCGTCCGGGCGCTGACGACGTTCATTCCCGCACAGTATGTTCCCGATTTCCGGTGGGGCACCGCGCCCGAAGCCGGTCGACCGTTCGTGCTGATCGGACACAGCCCCGACGTCACTGCGCCCGTCCGGATCGACGACGGACGCCTCCTGACTGGACTGCAAAGCCCGACGCTCGATCTCTCCTCGTTCGGCGACGGAATGATCGCCGAAACCGCCACCAGTGCCAGCGGCGCCGGCGGACTCGTCCTCGACTACGCCGGAGCACCCGGACAGATCCCGATGCCGACCTTCGGCACCGAATCCGCGCGTGTGGTCACCGCTCAGGGCAGCTTCGTCATCAACGGGGACGGCACCATCGCCCCGCCGAGCCCACCCCGTGCGAACCCGCCCCGATGACCTGGGCGCCACCGTGACCGAGCCTGCATTATGCGAAGATCCAGCGGTCGCCGACCATTTCCGCTCGGTCGACAGCGCACCGGTCGACTACGCGGTCGATCGGCCCGCGAGCGGGACCAACAGTTTCCTGATCACCTTCGCCGGGCTGTCGATCCTCGCGATGTGCATCCGAACCCTGCTGGTGCATTCCGGGTACTCCGCCACGCCGCGCGACCTGGCTGTATTGACCGACGGGCGAGGCAATGTCGTGTTCCCACTACGGTTGTTTCTGACCGTCTTCTTCCTCACGTACGCGATCCACGCCTATACGAACATCTGGCGGCGAATCTTCCTCGGCATATCCTTGTTGGGGAAATTCGCGATCTTCTGCCTCGCCGTCGACACTGTTGCCTGGCTGCTGCACAGCGCCGACATCATCTCGATCTCGATGTTCGGAACCCAGATGATCTCCGGACTCGTCGCCCTCGCCATCTTCCCGCACACCATCCTGCGCCAAGCCCAACTCCCACCTCAAGGCCCCCTCACGCACGGCTCCGGGATACCACTGAAAGCCTTTCTCGCCCTGGCAGGTTGCCTCGTCCTGGCGATCGCCGGAGCCGCCCTCGCACTGCACCTTCTCAGCGATCTCGTCGACGCCCTCAAACACTGGGCAATCCTCGGCGGCATCGGCGCCGGCGTCTTCCTGATGCAACAACTCCTCGCGGCCTCCACCGCACTACTGGGTGTTCGGGCGCTGAAGAAATCGCGCAACCACGACTTCGCGCCACCTGCAGCGATTCTCGTTCCCGCGCACAACGAGGCCCACGACATCGCAGAGACCATCGTCGCTGTCGACGAAGCCGCCGAAACCTACCCCGGCCGGATCCACCTGTACGTCGTCGACAACGCCTCCACCGACATCACTGCCCAGGTTGCCGCACAGATCATCGGCGAGTGCACCAACATCACCGGCACCGTCCTCGACTGTCCGACGCCGGGAAAAGCCATCGCATTGAACCTGGGCATCGACCACATCCGCGAAGATTTCGTCGTCCGCATCGACGCCGACACAGTCATCGGCCCGGGCTGTCTCGAGACCGCGATGCGCCACTTCGCCGACCCGACAGTCGGCTGCGTCGGCGGTATCCCGATGCCACGCCACGAGCGGACCTGGATCGAGAAATGCCGACTCATCGAGGTGTACATGCGACACGGATTCTTCCAGGTCTCGCTCGACGGTTATCAAGGCGTCATGGGCATACCGGGGATGTTCGCGATCTATCGCCGACGCCCCGTCGTCGAGGTCGGTGGCATGGTCCAGGGAATGAACGGTGAAGACACAGACATCTGCATGCGACTGACCGCGGCCGGCTACCACAGTGTGGCCGACCCGAAAGCAGTGTATTACAGCGAGACTCCAGCGTCCTACGCCCATCTCCTCGAGCAACGCACCCGCTGGTTCCGCAGCATCTACCACCTCGCGGCCCGCAACCATGCACTTCTGCTCGATCGAGAAACGATGATCGGAACCTTCGTGTTGCCGTTCAATTTGGTCAACGCCGCCCGCCGGGCGATGCTCGCCCCGCTCCTGCTGTTCGGCGCCATCGCCGGATTCGCTTTCCCCTCGACGTTCACCACCCTGCAATGGCAACCCATCGTCGCCACCATGCTGGGTATGTCGATGATCATGACCGTCATCGTCTGCGTGATCTGGCAACCGAGCTCGGTGAAATACATTCCCGCCTACCTGGGCTTTCGTCTCCTGCGCAGCTACTTCACCTTGGGATCGACTCTGAGCTTGCTTTATCCGCCGATGCACCCGCACCGTGTCGGTGCACTGGTGCGGAACCGTGTTGCACGGCTTCGCCGTTCGAGGTCGTCGTCGGCCGTCAATCACCCCTAACAGGTGAAGTGAAACCCCTCCTGCGCCCGACACACTGTCGATATGGCTACGACATCGAATGCGGCATCCGAGTCCATAATCCGCCAGCAGAAGGCACTGTTGGAAAGTTTGCCTTTCTCCGACAACCAGGATTTCGACGACGCCAACCGCGGCCTCGTCGGCCGCCGGGTGCCGAACGCGGTCACCGCCGAAGACGGAACCGTCCTGTGGGACAACGACACCTACTCGTTCCTCCAAGGTGAGGCACCCGATACCGTCAATCCGAGTTTGTGGCGCCAATCCCAACTCGCGGCGATCGACGGATTGTTCGAAGTGGTCCCCGGCATCTACCAGGTGCGCGGAATGGATCTGTCGAACGCGTCCTTCATCGAAGGCGACGACGGAGTCATCGTCATCGACACCCTGCTCTCCGCCGAAACAGGCAAAGCTGCCCTCGAACTTTATCGCGAGCATCGCGGCGACCGCCCGATCAAAGCGATCATCTACACCCATTCACATGCCGATCACTTCGGCGGCGTCAAAGGTTTCGTCTCCCAAGAAGAGGTGGACTCCGGGGCGGTGAAAATCATTGCGCCGGAGGGATTCGTCGAACACGCCGTCTCCGAGAACGTGTACGCGGGAACCGCGATGAACCGCCGCGCCGGCTACATGTACGGCGCTGCCTTGGCCCGCGGCCCGCAGGGGCAGGTCGGCGGCGGATTGGGACAGACTTTGTCGATCGGGACCGTCACCCTTATCGCCCCCACCGACATCGTCACCACCACCGGTCACGAGGACACCATCGACGGCGTCCGCCTCGTCTACCAAATGGCGCCGGATACCGAAGCGCCCTCCGAGATGCTGATCTACCTCCCCGATTTCAAAGCGCTGTGCGCCGCCGAAGACGCAACGCACACCTTCCACAATCTGCTGACACTGCGCGGCGCCGTCGTACGCGATCCCCACGGCTGGTCGCAGTACCTCACCGAAACGATCGACATGTTCGGCGACGACGTCGAGGTCGTGTTCGCCTCCCACCACTGGCCGACGTGGGGCAGAGAACGCGTCGTCAGCTTCCTGTCCACCCAACGCGACCTGTATGCCTACGTGCACGATCAGACATTGCGTCTGATGAACAAAGGCCTCACCGGACCCGAAATCGCCGAAGAGATCGAACTCCCGCCGTCCCTGGAGAACGCATGGAGCGCGAAGGGCTACTACGGTTCGATCAGCCATAACGTCAAAGCGATCTATCAGCGTTACCTCGGATGGTTCGACGGCAATCCAGCCAGCCTGTGGGAGCACACACCGGTCGAGCAGTCGAAGCGGTACGTCGACTTCATGGGCGGCGCAGACGCAGTGGTCGGCAAGGCTCGTGCCTCGTTCGACGAGGGCGACTTCCGGTGGGTCGCGCAAGTGCTCAACCACGTCGTCTTCGCTCAGCCGGACCATACCGAAGCCAAAGAGTTGCTTGCTGACACCTACGAGCAACTCGGCTATGGATCCGAGAACGGCACCTGGCGCAGCTGGTATCTCTCCGGCACCACCGAACTTCGCCAAGGGCAGTTCGGGACGCCGACCGAGACCACTGCACCCGACGTCATCGGACAGTTGACGCCCGGGATGCTCTTCGACGCCATCGCCATTCAGGTCGACGGACCACGCGCGTGGGACGAACGCCTCACGATCGATATCGTCCTCACCGACGTCGACGAACGCTACCGCCTGCGACTGGCCAACGGTGTCCTCACCTACAGCACCCACAGCCAGGAAGATGCCGCCGATGCCACTCTGACCACCACCAAACGGGCGCTCCCTGCTCTCGCTCTGGGCGGCCTGTCCGCAGACGGTCTCGCGGAGGCCGGCATCGAACTCAGCGGCGACGGATCTGTTCTCACACGTTTGGCTGCGGTGCTCGAACCAGGCGACAAGAACTTCGCAATCGTCACCCCCGAACGTCCGAGCTAACCATCCCTCACCCGGGATCCTTCGTTTCCCGAAGATCCCGGGTGAAGGCCGGGCTCACCCGGACCACCTTGCGCCCTGGCCCGCCCTTCCAATCCCCTTAGCGGAGTCCGAGAGTGCCTACGAAAAGCGTTCCGCAGTAACCGATTTCAGTGAAACATTCGAGATCACAGAGCCCTACTCTCGGGTGAGGATTCCCGCCCGCGCGTGCCGACCAACTTGCAGTTCGCGCCGCGGGCGCAGAACCGACTATCTTCACTTCACCTCAATCTGCGGCTTGAGACGTTGCATCCAATCGAATAATGCCCGGTCAGCTCTTGCTTGCATAGCGCCCACACATGGCCTGACCTCCTCGTAGTCGGTTCCCGTCCCATTGAACAGCGTGGGTCCGACGGCCGCTTCCAACGGCGTGTGATGATCTCTGCGAGTACGTCGTCGACTGTCACGGAAGGGGAAGTACGATCACCAGCCCTCGGCCGGCGCCTACCGATGTCGCTTTGGCGATCGTGGCCGCAACGGTCCTCGATGTCACGGTCGGAGTTCTACTCGCTGACGTGGTGGCCGGCGTCGCAGTCGGGGCCGGTACCGCAGTGGTCTTCCGCTTCGTGTTGCGGACGATCATCACCCGGAAATGACCGCCAGCGCTGGTCAGCGGCTCGGAATAACTCTGCGGCAGTGTTCGTTGTAGAGGCTGTCGGTGTTCGGTTCTTTGCCCCGGGTACCACCCCAGAAATGCCGCTTCGAGCGGCCACTTGCCGAGAGGC
>Ga0153995_1000112_pt1 | contig 14979 bp, 12 predicted proteins | sample TSNC079MetaG_FD_104678 | JGI IMG/M metagenome (GOLD analysis project Ga0153995, IMG submission 104678) | Attine ant fungus gardens microbial communities from North Carolina, USA - TSNC079 MetaG | ecosystem: Host-associated > Fungi > Mycelium > Unclassified | place: USA: North Carolina, Lumber... | reverse complement strand
GTCGTTGGGTGCGGTGCAATCGGTGCAATATGTGCGTTGTCCAGTCCTTGATACTACTACGTGATAGTATGCCTTCAGTCATTGGTTGACGGTAATATAGACGCATATATCTTGAAGAAGAGCGGGCTCGTACGCGTCACTGTTGTCGCCCGTAGCAACTTCGATTCTATCAAATGTAAGGTATCCTGTCTCGAGATGTGAAAGCTAACATCTAGTTCGAGAACCAGCTCAAGGCCTAACCATTCACAGCAAGAAGTATGGTGAGATAATAGGCTGGATGCCTGATAATCGTATGTATAAACTCTTCCTATTTAAACTGCCTTATCGTCTGCCATCACATCCAGTTTGTAAATCAGTAGCGGATGCTGCGAACCAATCATATTCCTATGTTTTCATTACCACAAAAGCCATTCCAGAGATTACAAGGACACCAGACATCCTCAGACCGCTCCTATCATCTCCCTATGTAGATCTCTACTCCCAACCTACCTACGTCGTACTCCAGAATGGGCTCAATGTGGAAAGGGATTTACATGAGGCTCTTGTACGGCTTAACAAAGGACCTCCAAGTATCATCGCCTCTGCCCTGTACATCCTGGCGAACCTTCTCGGTCCGAATGTCGTGGAGCACGACAGTTTCGTGAGTTATATACGTTTCATCGAAATCACCAGAATTGAAGACATGTCCAACATAGGATCGACTTTCGATCGGAGTGTATCGCCATGCAAATCTTAAAGCGACAATCAATTCTTCTGAGGAGACTATGCTATTGCAAGAACTTGGAACCGTTCTGTCGACAGGAGGCACCACCCTCACTATCGTCCCAGAAATTCACCGAATCAAGTTTCAGAAGAACTTTTGGAATGTAGCCTTTTCGTCATTGGCTACTTTGACTAAGTGAGTATCGTTAGGTGGGTGCGTATTAAGTGAATATTAAAACGTTGTATACGTTGCTGTCTTCACTCAGCTATCGCCTTCCGGCGGTCTGGCGTCCTCCTCCTGCAGACTCAAACGATCTGCTCTATGAACCTTTCGTATCACCCACGACCAAAAGCCTGATTGAGGAATATACTCTGTTTTCCTTGAAGGCGACGTTAGATGAATTAGTGACTCTGGGTCTCTCTACCTGTCTCATCTTCTTCACGTTCACCAAGGGCTAATATCTGCTGTCAGGTCACGCGATGGGTTTTCCTGATTCACAAGACGGCATCCCATCATCATATTCTGAGAACCTCATGGCATTGACCCGGTCGCAGTATGTGGATCCGTTGAATACACATACACCCAGCATGCTTTTGGATGCCCAAAAAGGACTGCCGATTGAAGTAGAAGTCATTTTTGGGGAGGTCGTGAGGATTGCACGAGAACTCGACGTGCCTGTTCCTGTACGTTTTGAATCGATTGGTCTGGCCAGTTGGAATTAACCATTTTTCCTTAGCGAATTGAAACGCTATATGGTTTGTTGTTAGTTGTGCAGAATCAGATTCTGCGGAAAATCGAGCATAGACCGCTGGAGAATCCAAGGTAAGTGATAGCATCAGAGATCATGGTAAACAGGCCGCTACATGTTTCATCTGATGTCTCCGGTGATTTTTTGGTAACAATCACCCGTCCAAGTTGGTTTGGTCGAGATCATGCAAAATGAACCACCCTGTCAATAGCAAGATTGAAATGAAAAAATTATCAACATCAATAATTTGAAATGTTATATTATCCTACTATGATCAGAGTACTAGAAAAAGTAGGTAATGCAATTTGAGACATACACATGATAGACTTTATTCAAGCTAGATAAATCATAAATCAATTGTGTCAATGATAGAGAGGATAAGAAAATGACATGTGGTACAAAGTAGATGAGTTTTAAGAGAATGATCCATACAATTACTGGAGTCATGTAGATTAATTTATCTCAATACTTTACTGGGGATTTCATTGAGTTTATGGACCAGGGTCCATCTGACTCTTCTTGGCTCTACCATGTTGTAAGCGGGTGTTGATAGTAAATCAAGTATCAATGTGAATGCAGCAATGTGAATGATAGGGCACCATGGGCGGAATCATATTAGCTACTGCCTGTTCATGGTAGCACAATCCCTTAATTCATTTTTGTGGCGGACATTTTTTATCCTACAGAGGCCGCAGCTCCAGGAAATCATTTGATTAACGTTTTACCCTAATTGAAATATGTTTCAGAGTGGATGCCAGGTTCAGGATTCAAACAGAAACCAAGATAAGTATTCCTTCTTTCATCCTAACCGTAGAATAGAAAAATGGAATATTTTCATTGTCCCTAATTTCAATTTTTTTAGAATGAAGTCAAACAAACTCTAGTTTGGGTCTTCTCAGGTCGTACACAGATACCGCTCACAAATCTACCTGACTCGAATGAACTGTTCAGCCGTATCCGAAACCACTGCTGCTTCTGTTATGACATTCATTCTGGCTATGTTGCTGCATCTTGACGCGCAACTCCAAGCTCAGTTGACTTGTGAGTGCTGATCGACTCCCAGGATTTATGGATATACCAAATCTTATATTATCTTATATTTATGTACTGTGATGCAATAGTAAGATATCTACATGAGTTATATTCCAAAAGATAGCACGATCGTGCCCAATGTCTAGCTCTTGGTCAAAGTTGGTGTTGAGCTTCTGACATATCTATGTTACTCCAGCACCATGCTTCACAATGCCGTGAAGGAAGGGACGTGAACAATATATCTGGAGGCTTCTTTGGGTCTGAACCTATGTGATTGGTAAGAGGAAGGGAAAATTGTCGCGGAGTGACATCCTTGTTATGGAATGACATCGAGTTGTCTTGGAAACTCCATTTGCCGGAGCATTTGCTTCGGATATTTACATATAAAAATGGGAATGTAGTTACATTTAATTAAAGTCTTTCTGTCTTCCCCCTCTTTTCCCCTGCGCTCAATTAATTTTGCTGCGTCAAAAATGACATGCTGTACTGATCCATGTAAATCTGAAAGAAATTATCAGGTCACCTTTGGTATTGGGTAATGGACAGTAAGTATCTCAGGCGTTTTTGGGTAAGATAGATGACCAAGGGAAAGATAGTAGATAATATACAAACATACATACATGAGAATTCAGACCTACTTAATCGGGAAGTGACGAAGTGGAATAATTGGATACCGGAATGTGATCCGCTGATGCGGGTTGGTCGTGCCGCCGCGAGTGTAACAGAACCTGAGGACTTACCTTCTTTCATATGTCTTCCTACAATAATCCCAGAGATCTGAAATTGATAACACCTTCAACTAAGGGTGTAAAACAAGAAAAAAAGTAACCCTTTTTCAAAAAATCAACGCAGTCTTCACAATTTTTCTCTCTTCATTATCTGTAAGTATATATTGGACATCCATCCAGAATATGCTCATCCCCACCTATGCAAATACTGTTTTTCAAGAATTTGAAACAAAAGCAGTATGTTGAGGCTGCTGTTGAGGCTGAGTCCGTAGGCAAAGTCGTTCGCTGCCTCATGTTAGCCACGTTCCCCCCAAAACTCATGCTGTCATACAAGACTTCTGAAGTTTAGCTTTATTAGATTGATCTTCCAGTAATCTGTCACTTGGGACGCTCATTTTGAGGTTCAACGGAACCAGGTCCCCGAAATAACAGCATTAACTTCAATGCTCAACTCGGCAGAAAGCTCAAGACGTGCAATTTTCGGACTCGCTCAACGCTCGCTGGGCCAGGCCTCTTGCAGTGAAATGCACGCTTTGCAGGGGCCCTTGGATCATGCAACATGCATAGCCCGCATTCTTTTTGTACGTATGTGTATATCTGACTGAGAAGCCGCAAATGAACATCAAAATAGACGATGCACCATCGAGAGTTCTTAGTTGATCTTGCATGGAGCAAAAGGAACCTCCTCAATTGAGCCACTTATGAAGTATAGATCGTGGCTATGACAATGTTTTGTCGACAGGGCGAAATTCTGAAGAGGTAGGACATCTTGCCAGCACGCCCGGCGCATATTGGCCACTCGGCGAGCGCAGCATGTATATAAAGCCTTGAGGCGTCCTCTCTCTTCTTTTATCTCTCCCAACTTCTTGAACTTTCAGTACATCGAACGGACAAGTTTCTTTAAACTTGTTTCTCACCTTCAACCTGTTTTTTCAAACGGTCGCAGTGTGCAATGCTCAGTATGTTCTTCGGATGGAGACGCAGACCTGCTTCAGAGTCTCAAATCGCTCTTGTACCCTCTCAGCACAACGAGGCCGAATCACACCGAGGATCCACAGGAACTGGAAGAGGGTCACGTCAGTTCCTGTCCATAAGTCAACCAATTCCTCGATCCTCGCCCAGCTCCCTGTCGGGTTCAGTTGTCAGGTCAGGGTCTGGAAGTGCTGGTGAGGGCGGGTCCATTGTATATGCAACTGCTGGATGGGAGGATTCGACTCTCACCGGAATAGAGGATAACAAACCAATGGGAAGTTTCGGAAGGAGAAGGATAGGATCCGTGTCAGGCGAATTTTCTTCTCACAGTGACGAACCGTACTTGCAAGGAACACATGCATCTTCAGTTCTATCAGCTCCTGAGGTTGTACGAATGGATTCGATACCTCCTCGTCATCTTTCCTTTGAACAGCAACAGCAGCAACAATATCCGCAGACACAAATGAAGCACCAGTATTTTCACTATCCCACACCTAGAGCCAACCTTCGCCTTCAAACTAACATTCAACCACAATACACGCCTCATAGTACACAGCATCAGAATCAGTCCTTCATGCATCATATTTCTCAGCAACAACACCGTCAACCTCATCTGTTTTACCCTCATCAAATCAAACAACTTTCGCCTATCGCCGAAGCATCTCCTACAAGTACTTCAGCAGATTACCAGTCGCTTAGGAAAGCAGGGTCAGAGATACTTGCAGGTTCTCCATCACCTGGTGCAATGAGTAACAATGGTAAAAATTTGAATGCAGGCGGTAGAAGGAGTGGGAGTGTTGGGAGTGGACCGAGTATAAATGTAAGTGCCGGTAGTGAAGATCGGAACGAATATACCTATCATGCAAGTGTTATTGGGTCTTCAAGAAGACAGTCTAGTGGGACAATCTTCACTGGACCGAACACTGGGGCTGGCCCCACAAATGGAATGTTCGGTGGGAGTGGTGGAGGCTTGAGTTCTCGGACAGCAACAGCATTCCAAGTGGATGCGGGATCGCTTTCGTCACAATACGCAACACCAACGAGTGCCTCTGCTTCTCCTGATGGTCCAGAGGTCAGTCCGAATGCAGTGGTACCTTCTCCCACTTCGGCTGGTGGCACAATCAGGAGCGTTACACCTGATATTTCTCGTAAGTCTTCCTTGCCATTATTCATAAATACTTCATCATTTGTTGTCCTTCGTAGGTCCCTCTCCAACATATTCTTCGCCCTTCATCAATCGTACACTGAACCGTACTGCCTCACAGACCTCGTCAAGAGGGAGGAATAACAGTGTCAGTACAGTTACTGGTCCCAATTTGACCAACACAAAGATGGTTGCGAATATGACTGGACAAGCTGTATGTCCTGAAGTAGCCGTAAACCTTGAGAGACACGGATCTCTTCGTTCTGTTGCAACTTCGGTTACAAGACATGAACAAGAGCTGCAGTCGCAACAACAATCATTTTCTCGTTCGGGTACACCAACTCTCATAGGCTCTGGGAATGATAGTGGTGGTTCCCACACGCAGAATCCGCTTTCGTCTTCGAATACAGTCGTTTCTACATTTGATCCACCTATGATTCCGCCGCTCAACCTAAGTCCCCCATTCCCCGGCCCTCATCCGTGTGCAGGCCCAAGAGCGATCAGAGGAAGGACAAGGACTCATGTTACGTCGGGATCATGGGGTTCAAAAGGAAAGAAAATAGGTGTTGAGGTGATGCCCAGAATCCCGGGGAGTTCCGAAGGGTGTCATAATGAGTGCGACGATGAGGAGTACGACGAAGGAGGCGGAGAGTATGCTGATGAGGACAAGTATTATGATAGCGAGGAGAGATACGAAGAAGGTACATCTGCGCCTGGCGAAGAGGCAAGTGGAGGATATGGGTACGGATTTGGATACGGTCTTGCTGATGAGGATGGATATATTGAGGAGGACATTCTTTACTGTACAGATCAGATGAAGAGGGGCGATGGTGCGGAAGCTGGTCCGTCTAAGATCCATGTCGGGAGATATGTCGACCCTCAGGAACAAGAACCAATAAGCAGTGTTCAGGAAGATGAGCCACAATTTAAAGCTGAAGGTCCTCGAGTTCAAGAATCTCGCATTCCATCATCCGAATCTTTCATCACCCGCCGTTGGTCCCGCGACCGCCAGCGGGGTATATTAGCGAATAGCAATGGAATGCGTCATAGTATAACCAACTTCTTCCACCTTCGTGCGAAAAACCAACGTCGATGGTTTGGTTTAGCCAACTTTACTCCAGCGTTCTGGGCATTCTGGCTAGGGTTCATTTGTCCTATCTTATGGCTCGTTGGCGGATGGCATTTTACCAATTTTGGAGAACAGCCACCAAGGATGGGTGTATGGGAATTCTACTTCTCGGGCAGGAGTCCAGAAGCCGAACTCGGATGGAATGAAATGTTCTGTTGCTGTTTTCCTGGTAAAAAAAGACTTATTGACATTGAGAGTGTGGACAATGCATTAGAAGATGAAAAGGTTGCCGACGAAAATGGGGGGGCTGTTAGAGGGAGCGACGTCAAAGGGAAGGGTAAAGAGATGAGTTTAAACGCATCCCGGAATGGGAAACCTGAGCGAACGGTACCGAGATGGATCTCAGAGAAACAAAGTTCGGATGGTGGACGAGCGAGATTGAACGATCCAAATCACCTCAAGCGTTCACTTAGAGGAATATCCTTTGGGTATCCATTTGTTCCAAGACCTGCGAATCCACCCACCTTGGCGACAGTGGGCAGAAGAATGAGGCTATGGCAAAAGATACTCAGGATTTTTGGCAAGCCAAACCGGTTTCTGGACCAGCTGTATGGTGTCAGGTTGAAAGAGGTAAGAGGGAGGCCTGAAAGCGGGCGGAGGATGTTTGATCCGTGGATTCAGCGATGTCGATATGGATTTTGTTATGCCTGTACGCTGACGGCAATTGGACTTTGCACGGTGTCGATGTATCTCATTGTATATAATACCCGACAGCTGCGGTAGGCTGTTGTCCTGATGTACAAGCTGCCGTACATGTTGCCATACAATGTTACCGAATCAAACAAGCACAGACAAACACACAGTCTACACCCACATACTGGTCGAGGTCGAGGTCTCTGGTCAAGAAATGTCACTATGTTTACCTTCCTCCTTCTAGCCCTTTTTTTCTCCTGTGTCTTCACCCAGATTTTCTCTCTGCGTCCAGAAAATTCTCTTTCGAGTACCCTCGTGGGACACATCCATCCGCAGCAGCAACCACACCACAGACCCTATCAACGCTATGCGCCGCGAGCCCAACCAGAAGCTGAGACTTTTGACGACATTGATCTGCTTGATATTGTCCTCCTTGCATCTGTAGATGGAAAGCTTCATGCGCTCAATCGCACGTCCGGATATATCTTGTGGTCCATGGGACCATATACTCCTTCATCCACGAAATCAGGTTCTGGACCATCTTACGGCCCCAGTGCACTTTCTCCTCTCGTACGCACAAGTCATATAGAATATGACTATGAAATTACGGACGATACAGTGCCTCAGGAGATGTACATTATTGAGCCACAATCTGGGGACATCTACATCATGTCCAGACCTTCTGCGCCGCTTCAGCGGTTCCCGTTTTCAATGCAAGAACTAGTAGATATGTCTCCATTCAGATTACCGGGAGATGAGGATGGGAGGGTGTTCGTGGGAAAAAAGGAGACATCGTTGTTGGTTATTGAGCTGGAGACAGGAAGAATCAAAGCAACTTTGAATTCAGAGTGTCCGTGGGACCAATTTGAGGAGTTCAGGAAGGACAAGTTGGATGAGTTGGACCTGGATGAGCTGGAAGGGAGTAAATCGCGAATGCTTCAGACGACAGATGTGTACATTGGACGTACAGGTGCGAAGACTTCCGTTTCCTAGTTCGGGGTTTTGACTTTGGAGTAGATTATCACGTTTCAATTATTACTCGTCCGCACCCTGATTCCAGTGGAATTAAGTCTAATAGTGGTGCTCGAAACCTCATTCAGAACCTCTCGTTCTCCACATATGGTCCGAATGGGCAGGATAGCCACCTGCAGTCACTCTATCGCCGTACTAAAGATAATTGTTATGTTCAGCCCCTGTCGAGCGGTGAAATCATGGCATTTAGAGCCAACGCCAATCCTGAGAGACAACAGACATTGGAGAATTATGACCTATTGTGGGGTCATGATTTCAGCCAACCCATGTGAGCATGACTCTTTCGAATGTTTTCTATTACTCGATATTTATCCCAGCACTAGTGTGGCAACTCTTGACGTCCTGAAAAAACGGTCTTCTGGTTCCTCTAGCCTTGGCAGTGATTCTTCCTCACACCCCTTCGTCCTACTTCAACCCCAACCGAAAATCCAAGACCTTATTCCCAATCTTCCGAGCGCGATAAAAGAAAACTTAGGCACAGCTCATGTTGGACTCATTTCCGAAACTGGCAGCCTTTTTGCTATGACCCCACAAAAATTTCCGCTCGTCGTGTTTGGTCGTCATGACAGTACAAATCGACTCCTCGACTCATCTAGACATCCTGGTAGAGTTGGTCCCTCGAATATACGATCCGGCCAAGAGAGAGTGAGGGATGGACAGGAGGAGGAAGAAGAAGAAGAAGAAGAAGAGGCAGCTACGGTCGACGAGTTGACACAACGTCGTAAATTGCGTGAAGTGACCAAGTTCAAAGAAGAGATCGAATGTCATGATCAGGTTATGAATGACAGGAGATGTTTGGTTGGCATGAGGCGCGTGGAATTGGATATTGAAGGTGGTACTGAAACGAGGATGAAGAGACTACTGGATGCCGCGCCTTCAGCATTGGATTACGACCAGCATCGGAAAGTCGTCACACATCAATCTCTCGACCATGATTTCAACGGGGAAGGGGAAGGGGAATCTTCAAATGAGAGTACGAATCGTAGTCCATTGACGATTGATCCTCCCTCTCTTCCTATTGGAAGTACACGTTTTGGGATGGTTGGTGTACGAACGTGGGAAATCATTGGTGTAACGATAATTATCGGGTTTATCACGTTTTGGGTGTCAAGGGGAAAAATGTCGCGGAAGGCTCTCGGTATTGAGGACTCGACGTCGCCACTGAGCTCTCAGGAACAGGTCGATGAAGTCAAAGAAGAAGGCTTGACTGCTGCTGGTCCAAGTATGGGAGATGAAACTGACAAAGAAGATCTGGATGGGGTGAATACGGACGCCGAGGAGTTTGTCATCGTTGAAGCGGATTCCAAAGGTTCTGTTGCTGTTGCACCTATCATGCCGAAGAAGAGAACAAGAAGAGGAAGGAGAGGCGTGAAAAAACAGAAGAGTGATGTTGATGCTGTGGATGGTGATTTAGGAAATGGAAATACGAAGGGCAAGGAGAAGGAGAGTGAGGAGGCCGATACACAGGTACCGCCAAACTCGTTGATTATCACGAATGCGACGCAATCCAGTGTCTCACCTGGACCTTCGTTGACTGTTTCTGATGTTGTACTTGGTGAGCGCTCATAGTCAGGTTTCTTGGATATAGGAAATTCTAAGTGATTGCAGGCTACGGCTCGCATGGAACGGTTGTTTTTCGTGGTTCTCTTCAAGGCCGTGCCGTGGCCGTCAAACGCCTTTTAGCAGATTTTGTCACCCTCGCATCAAGGGAAGTTTCCCTCCTTCAAGAATCTGACGATCATCCAAACGTTATCCGATATTATTACCAAGAAGCCCATGCAGGTTTCTTATACATTGCACTGGAACTTTGTCCGGCGAGTCTCGCAGACTTGGTCGAAACACCAGATAGAGATGCGTGGAGACATATTGCTGTGGATTTCGACCCAAAGAAAGCGCTGCAACAGGTGACGAACGGGTTGAGACATTTGCATGAGTTGAAAATTGTGCATCGGGATATAAAACCACAGAATATCTTGGTGTCAACAAAGGGTATGGTAAGCAACACTGGTGGTCGTATTTCGAGAGGGAATTACAGGATGTTGATTTCGGATTTCGGGTTGTGTAAGAAACTTGACGTAGACCAAACGAGTTTCTTACCTACCGCGAATGGAGCTATGGCAGCTGGGACTGTCGGTTGGCGAGCACCTGAAATTCTCAGTGGAGAAGTTAAATTGAACGAGTTTGCTGATGATCAGAGTCAGTCTTCGGGAGGGTCTACAGCGACTATACAAGGGAATGCGTCGATATCGTCTACGTCGTCGAATAATTCGAATTCGACCAAGAGGGGTACGAGGTTGACGAAGAGTGTGGACATATTTGCGCTGGGGTGTTTGTACTATTATACATTAACGGGGGGAGGACATCCGTTTGGGGATAGATATGAAAGAGAAGTGAATATTATGAAAAATGCGAAGAATTTAGAGTTGTTGCAGAGATTTGGGGAAGAGGGAACAGAAGCCATGGATTTAATAGAGAAGATGTTGAATCCTTTGCCCCCTGGAAGGTACGACGCTCATTCTTTCTTTTCTAAAATATGTGATGATTGACGTGGTTACATAGACCGGATACAACATCATGTCTTCTTCACCCGTTTTTCTGGAACTCTTCGAGAAGACTGAACTTTTTGCAGGATGCATCGGATAGGTTCGAGATTATGTGTCGGGATCCGAAGGATCCAAATCTTTTGGTGTTGGAAGAAGGCGCAGTGAGCATTGTAGGAAATAATTGGCATTCGAGGTTGGACAAGGTCTTCATTGATAATTTGGGCAAGTTTCGCAAGTATGATAGGGGGAGTATACAGGATCTATTGAGGGCTCTTCGCAACAAGGTAAGCTATCTGAGAGTTGTGCTGGTTGAATTCTGACATGGACGATTCCTCTTTCCAGAAACATCATTATCAAGATATACCGGAACATGTCAAGCGACATATAGGGACTATGCCGGAAGGGTACCTTGCGTACTTTACACGACGGTTCCCAAATTTGTTTCTTCACGTACATTGGGTGGTGAAGGAAACCGGCCTTGCGGATGAACCGATGTTCAGGAGCTATTTCGAGTTACCGGAATCATAGATGTTTCTTTTCCCGTTTCACACTTTTTGTGAGTGCGGTATCACGCTTTGATTGCTGTGCTATTGTCGTCTCTTTCGGTTTTGTCCTTATATTCTGTTTCTGCAGCTTCAATTGTTAAAGCAATGGCTTCATCTACTGATATCACTACATTTTATTTCTCAATGGTACATATATCTAGTTTTCATGATCCTTTTTCATATATGAAACATCTGCCCATCTATATTTTCAGTTTTTATCTTCATAGGGTGTAGTCGAGAGAAAAAATGTATGACAATACTATGTACATAAAAATATATATACTCTATCTGAAAACAAACACCTTGGTCAGGATTTCAATCTGAATATTGTTAGTAGCTGCTGCAACAGCAAGATGCTGAGGAACTATAGTGTTGGAGAGGGGTAAGCTATACCTCTCAAGGGTAGTATATCAATGTTGAAGTGGACTAACCTCCCATGCGATTCTGACTCAGTCAGTATGAAACATAGACAGTATATTTTTAGTATTTCCCTTCTAGTGAGACATGGTTCATCTTGTTGTTTTCCTATATACGTTAGTAGATAGTCATCTCTACCTCAGTCATCTACTTTGGAGATCTTTGTAAGACTCATTTTATTATCACTGTGCAATTGCTAATGACCGTTGTGTAGCTAATCTACCTTTACTCAAGAGTAGGGCATACTACTAAGTATACTAGGAGTGAGCTTTTTTTTTTCTTTTTTTTTTTTAAATCAACAATTTATTACACGGGGCGCGAGGGCAGACTGTGGCAAGTACAAAGTACCTACTTAAATATGAAAGAAAAGAAAAGGAAGGAAACTATAGAAAGAGAGGCAGAAGAATAGTCAAAAGGGGAAAAAGAGTAGGAGATGATGGCTGCGCTTCTGCTCGGAGGAGCCACGCCGCAAGGGATCCTTATCTGTTGTCAAAGCTAAAAGCTCCAGGATTGTCCACGAGGAAGTGGACAAAGCTATTGATGATGATGTTGCATGGACGCGTAGAAGGGTCGTGAATGTCGCATTCCATGACGATGTGTTCGCGGGTTTGAATATCAGCTTCACCACACAGGCAGCCAACAGGGAGGTGAGGGAGGAATCATTGTCTGTATTCTCCAATGGGGGCATGTCCAGTGGTCATGCGAGTGAAGCGAGCACACAGGGAATTAGTGAACCCTACAATAGGAAGCCACGAACCACCCTTCGCATAGGTCGGTTTGATGACCTGTTGATTTTCATCTTTGAAATTTAAGAAATAGTGACCTTTTTTGAGGCTGTTTGCAAAAGACGTTTGCCATTCACAGAGGATGTCGCCACATTCTTTCTTTCGGCTAGGAGTAAGCATTATTGCCAAATAAATACTGTTTTGAAATTGATTTCCCACGGGGTTTGATGATTATTGATGCGTTATGATTCAAGTAATCCAGCTGTGTTGATACTGTTGCAAGCCTCTGCACAGCTCTTCGCATAGCATGAATAGTGCCAAATCTGCTTATTATCCGCCTCGGGATATTGCACATCCAAACACAGTTAGCGGTTTCTGGCAAAGACCTAAAACTATCTCTCTGGGGTGAGTCTATCACTAGTAACCATTCACTCAGCTTATGCGATACTTATTTAGTGCCCAAGTTTCTCAAGAGAAAGAGAAGAGACATGCAAGGTTCAATTCCAATGACTCATACTTGAGTTCTCTTTTCTCTCGCATGAGGAAAGTTACTGTATGTCATGCACTTCTAATTGATGAGCTCATGTTGAAATGGCCATTTAAAGCACACTAATAGTTTGCAGCAAGCTAAAGAGCACAACGAAAAAAATCTCATTTGTCAATTTCCACAGGAAGCATATGAAAGGATTTTCTTGGAGTGTGCTTGCATACCATCAGAGGGCTCAGAAATCTGGGGTTGGACAACAGTGTCATATGTATGCCGAAGTTGGCGCATTGCAGCTTTACGGAGTCGTAAGTTGTGGGCCTTCGTCGACTTTTCCAGTCCAACAAGTGTTAAAATCTCACTGGGTCGAGCCAATGGAGTGCCCTTATTCATCAGGGCAGTGGTAGGAGAACATAACATCTGGCAACTAAAGTCAGTCCTCACTACCGCCCATCAGATCAATGACATACATCTGCACTCATCTGTTCATAATATACTCCCCTTGTTGGAGACTCTCGCTCGCCCCCAATCAACATTGACACATCTGGTCATAAACGTGACAACACACACTTCGTCTACATTATTGTATCCCCGGCCAGACTTTCCCCTATCCCACCAAGAAGTCAGACTGCGAACGGTAGAGTTGAATGCTGCACCATTATACTTGATACCGTATCGTTGCTCTTCCCTTATTCGGCTGTCACTTCACAATCTCCCTTCCAACGAACGACGGTCTGACCTCTACAAGCTTTTCTCTAGCATCACGCAGTTGCAATATCTCACCATTTGTGACTGCACAATAACAGATGAGTTTCTCAAAACTTCGGTCCTTCTCCCGTGTCTCCGCATCCTAAAAGTTGCTGGATCTCTTCGACAAGTATCAGACTTGCTTGAGCTCGTCAATCTACCTTCCTCCTGCCAACTCTCCTGCTCATTGACTCTGCTTGACGACATCTCCGATAACCTATGGAGATTTTGTCAGGCTATTAGCATGCATTCATACACATCCCTCCAAGATGTACCTTTGGAAACCCTTGAGCTCACCTATACCGAAGTCTCCTCACGCTTCACAGCAACTCATAAGTCTAACACTCAATTCCGTCAGTCTATTCGCATCTGTGCATCTGGTCGTACGGCGAATCTTGCTTCTACCGTGTTTGACATCACCATCGGTCCGGGCAGTCAATTGATACCTGACGATACAATTATCACCATTCTTACTGGGATTTGGCGTACTTTGCTTTTAACTAACGTTCGAGTGTTGTCGCTACACAACGTCGATATAATTACGCAGAAAACTTGGGCATATTTTCTTCCAGCGCTTCTACGCCTTCAAGTGCTGGACATCAGGGGCTATGCACCTTCTGGTCTGGTCTGGGCTCTGTTACTGGACGCGTTATTCTCTGACATGACTCCACCTCGCCCCCTTATACCACGACTAGATGACATCTATCTGTATGGAGTAGACTGTTCGAGTGGAGGCTTGATGCTCGTACCAGAAAAAGAAACAAATTTACATGGTCATTTGGATGACTCGAGTTTCCTAGATGTTCTTGTTGCTGCTTTGAAACATCGTCAACAACATCATCTGAGGCCTAGAATTTTGACTTTGACAGAGTGTAGGAATGTCATTGAAGATCGGCTGAAAGACATAAATCAAATGGGATTAAATTTAGTCTGGGACATCAGAGGAAATGTAAAGGAGATGGAAGTTGCATACCGGGATGTGCATCCAAATACGCCGAAGGATAGCTTGAGACATTATAATCGTCTCAAGGCCTTGTTTGCTTAGATCCTTCTTTTAAAATCGCTTGAGCTGTGTATTTGTGGGTGACCGGGTGTTTAACTGCTACGGTGCGGCTACATCAGCAAAAGCTTACACGATTTCTATTGCTATCTTGTTCTTTATGATATGCATTGCATAGCGCTAATCTGTATGAACGTTCTCGCAATGTCATTGAATAATCTATAATATATTATGGATCTCATATACAGTGATTCATACCAAAAATACAAGGTGATGTAATAGGCTATGGTGTATGATGAGTAACATGTAACTGGTTGCGCTTGAATAAGCGTGCCATGCCGTGGCAACAGTGCGGCTATATGTGCAGCAATAGTGTTGCGAGTTGATAATGGCGATG
>Ga0153995_1000111_pt1 | contig 15002 bp, 20 predicted proteins | sample TSNC079MetaG_FD_104678 | JGI IMG/M metagenome (GOLD analysis project Ga0153995, IMG submission 104678) | Attine ant fungus gardens microbial communities from North Carolina, USA - TSNC079 MetaG | ecosystem: Host-associated > Fungi > Mycelium > Unclassified | place: USA: North Carolina, Lumber... | reverse complement strand
GGTCAATGCTTCTAATCTATCCAGATCAACCTGCGTCAATCTAACCACTTCCTCTCTCTCGATCAATCTTGTCGCAGAACAAAAAAACAAACTCAAATTCTTCTCAGCCTTTTTCAACACTTTTTTCCTCGTAGTTTGTTCACCCTCATCCTCATCGTTCAACACAGACGAAGCCGACATATTACGTGAAATCATACTCGCCATAAACGGCTGCAACTTTTGAGAATAAAAGTCTCTGGGGGCAGAAGCCATAAATGGAAACGTCAACACGAATTGCTGAAAGATGTAGCGTAAAAAGGGCATATCAAGTACAGGCGCATCTTTCGGTGGAGAACTAAATGGTCGACCCAGATACGACAATGTGGACACATTCGGCCAGTGTGGGTTTGCAGTCGTAATAGCAGCCAACTCTCGCTCAAATTGAAGTTGGACAAGTGATTTCTTCAGATAGTGGGCACGCAGGGGAGTGAGTTCATCAGACTGGTGGACATGAAGTGATTCGATAGGATTGGTCGCAACAGATTTTAGACGAGACGGCAAGTTCTTTGTATGATTGTCGTCATCTTTGTCCTTTCCTTCACGAGAGTCCACTAGCAGGGGCGTAACTTGCTGTATGGATGACCCACGGGGACTCTGAGACTGCTGAGGGGAAATTGGGTCCAAACTAAGATTCACCATCGCATTCTGCGTCGAAACAATATGGCCAGGCGCTGGTGGTATATTGCGAGTGGGTTTTGGTGGAAGCCTAAGACTCGAGCGGGGCCGATAAACTGGGTATTGGGGAGTCGATGAATTGTCCTGGGTAGGGGAATGGGACAGCGAGGCAGTCATGGGAGTCGGTGGGAGAGAGGTAGAATCCGGCAATGAATCAGGCATGGATAATCGGAGACAGAATAGAAGCAACTCCTCTCTTGCATAGACGTCAGATTATGTAACATCACCATCAATCTGTAATCTATGAATACAACTTATTGCTGCTGCCCCCCTAACGCACTCCATCTCGCTCCCCAGCTAGTGAAAAACCGCAGCAACCATATTGGCTTGATTCCAGAGTGTTCTACAATACCCTCCTCTGCATAATCTGGTGGAGGCGGAGGTCGAGTTAGCACCGATCCTACGACATCCACTCGGTTTTCCTCCTCTGCTTCTTCTTCTGTTCTCCCTAGATAATCCACCAACCTCTTTTCACCATCCAGTGTCCACTGCACACGATCATACATTCCGTGTGCCCCATGTTTTCCTAAAGGTAGTCTTCTTCTACCTGCTCCAAACGCTTTCTCTCTCAACTCAAAAACTTTTTTCCTTGAAAGTGACGCCGTGTGCCATAGTTCTGAGATGAGGAATTGAGCAGACTCGTACTGAAGTGTGTTCTTTGCCTGTGTGATAGAACTTGCTTGACGGACGTGTTCCTCGATTTCCGAAATAACACGAGCCCGACGTTCAATCTCGGCAATGGCGTTTCTATGTGTCTCAAAGTCATCCTGAAATGACGAGTTGGTCTGTTGGAGGGACGAGGTTAGGATCTGGAGTCATTTATTAGAATCAACTGAAGTTGTATCCATAGCACAACTCACTTCGAGACATGCAACCACATTTCGTAGATGTTCTTCTCGTCGGACCATGATCAGTACTTGGGCGCAAAGCTCAACATCCAGCTTCATTCGCTCCGGACTCAGCACTTTAATGGCGCGCAAAGAATCAAGATCATGATAGCTTCTCCTATCCCTCACATAAATGCCAATTCAAACACTGAGCGGCAGAACAACATACCTCCGAGCACGAAGCATCTTGGCACTTTTCGAGCTACCCTGGTCACTTTCAACCCCCTTCTCTCTCCGTTTGTTGATCGTCTCTTTACTTTCATCCAGGTCATCACCAACACCATTTTCCTCCCTCATCTCATTTAAAGTCGTATTCATCCTCGCTCTCATTTTCCCTTTCCCCGACATCCAAAATCCTTCATCATTCCATGCGCTTCTCACATCCGACCAACTTGAAACTCTCTGCTGCTGACGCACAGGTCTCAGACTCTTCCCCCATTCCCTTTCCATTATTCCTAATCCGGCAAGCGATTTCGCCCTCTCTCCGACATCAAGCTCGAATGCAGGCTGTAGCGAAATGCTTGAGGGTGCAGCACTCGGATGCAGTAACGATTGAGATTTCATGGGCGGAGGGACAGTATAAGAACGTCCGAGTTCAGTCGTTGATACATCTCTGGATATATCATATAATTTGAGGTCTTTGGGTAGATTCTGATCATCGAGCATAAACGGATTATGTCTGTACTCGCCTATTTTGTTCATCAAAACCCTTTTCAATACTGAACTGAAAAAATTCACTCACTGATCGGTGAACATGGGCCATTATCATCTAATGTTTCATCCTGTTCCAAGTCCCTTTGAAGGAATAGTTAAAAACCGAACGCCTTTGGTGACAAAATAAAGCCTACCCGGATAAGAGTCCAGGGTGCAATGTCGGTGATTGTACTCTTGAAAGCACCAGTTTCGGATCCGCTTTGGTTGCTATGTCGCCAGAAACAATTTTCGAGCTAGGCGATTTCGAACCCAATGACAACCTATCCGTGACACCGCGGCGTTTTGATAAGCTGCATCCAACATTAACTAACATAGTTAGAAATTCAAAAAACTCACTCACCCAGTCCAACTCTCCAGCTTCCTTTGCATTTTCTCGCTCCACACACCACCAAAACTACTTCCAGGTCTGCCTTCTGTCTGAAGATCACTGTCTTCACCCTCTGTACCATCACTCCTGGCCTCATCTCCGTCACTCAAAGCTCCGTGGAGGGATACAGGATTCGGTAAACCTGACAACTCCATGTTCTCAATTCTTTCCCGTTCCTTCTCCCACTCCCTCAATGCCACGATATCTGCCACACGTCCTGACCACAACATCGTGACCAATGCGTCATGATCTCTGTTTGCTATCGAGTGCGGGACCACTAGCATTCCAACAGACTGAGAGCTGAGTCTCCCACCCGTAACGCCAGAAGAACCGCCACCGACACTGATACTGCTTCTTCCAAAATCAACACTGTCACCACCTTTTGCAGATCCTCTCTTTCGTCTTGCACGTTTTCGATGATGCGATTTATGGAGGATTGAAGTGACAAATCGTTTCAAATCGACATCTACGTCCCATATGTTCGCGGTACTGTTTGAAGTACCTGCAATACCACTGGCCCCATTGAGCAACAGATTTCCCATTCCTCTGAAAATTTGACCACCGCTGCTCCCAAAGCTCAAATTCCCATCTGCTTCAGTACCACTCAACGTTGTAGCAGTAGCACCAGTGACACCGATCCTTGAGTTATCTCTGATTACATCCGCGCCTTCACCATTATCATATGTGTCTGTGATGGTTGAGGAAACGGCGTTTGTCAAATCTTCTAGTTTGCCTTTGAGAGCTCGCTTGACTCTGCTTCTTTTTGGGATTCCTGAAGAAGTACCAGGGGGGGCTGAAGACGGTGATGTATTGACACCAGTGGGTACCGAACCGAGTGCTGAGGTGCTGTCTGCCTGAATTACAGTTGCTACGCGTTTTGTGTAACCGGATTCTATGAGGTCGACGAGTTCTCTTGTCAGAGGGGTGGGAACGGAGGTCAGGTTTTGTTGCGAAGTATGAGGGTGGAGAGGGAGGCCGGGGATTTGAGCGTTGACAAGTGGGGTGGACGTGATTGAGGAATCGATGGGGAAATGGTGAGCGTCACTTGTGGGATAAGAAGGGACCAGGGAAGAATGCGTAGAGGAGACATAAGAGGAGAGTGCCAGAGAGAAAGCTTGTGGGTGGAGAAAAGGATCTTTAGGAACAGGCTGGGGTGAGAGGAGTGAGGGAGCATATGTAGGTGATGAGATGATGAACATACATGGACATGAGCAATCTTGTTGCGGATGGATAAGACAAAAGTGAGTAAAGCGGATATAAACATGGGATCTGGTATTCGTTCTGAAGGCTGAGTGAAAATGAGAGGGATAACTGAGGAAATGAAAAGGCAACTGACGTCGAAGGCTGCACGGGAATGACCGATTTCGATTATCCATTGCTGAATAGCTGATAGAGTAACATCACAGAGAAGGCCATCGAGAAGGAGAGGAGCATCTGAGGAGGAGAAAGCTTGCTTAACATGATACATGCCAAACAAGGAGAGAGCAGCTTGGAGAAGCTTGACGAGTTCTAGGACGGTGGCATTGAAGAAGGGGAGGTCCTTTGTTTTGGCCTTGGATTGGGGAGCCAAGAAAGGGAAATGAGGGTCTGAATGGCAGGGAAAAGGAAGGGTAGGAGATAGGGAGAATTCTGGAATGAGGTAGGTGGATATGAAACGGTCCTTTGTTGAATCGCTGGGAAGAAGTGTGAGGGCCATAAGAAGGAAAGAAACAAGACCGACCTTGGTTCGTGGAGGGTGAGAGCGGAACGACCGCCACAGCCCATACGCAGGAGGTTAATATTGGTGTAGAGTTGATCCCTAGCTCGAAGAAAGTTGCCATGGGGGATGTGTACGATAGTGTAGTCAGAGGGAAAGTAGGCGAGAGAGGTGACCATCAGGACGCCGGCGGGGGTCTGCAGCTCGGGTCAAAAACCGGGGGAGAGCTCAAAAAGGGAATAGACATGCCTGTTTTGGACGAGCACTGCCATCACGACGGAGATGGAGGAGTGCTTGCTGCCAATGGGCAACTGCGTCCTTGTCGGAGAGGGATGTGGAGGGGGCGATGGCGGAAACGGTTATCTGAGCGGAAATGAAGGTGCGGAACGCATTTGGATGGGAGATGGACAGACCTTGTGGGACGGATCGCCGGTGTAGACGGTGAGGACGGTGATGGGGCGATTGCGTTGGACGATCCTGGAGCAAAGGGTCAAGGTTTGAGGCGGATGGAGAAGAGATGGACGGACCACTTCTCGACGGCATACATCTGGTAGCCATCGAGCTGGAGCTCGTCATGGACGACATCGAAGGCGAGGGGAAGGCCGATGCACTGCTGTGCGGTAGTGCGTGCCTGTGTGTGTAGAGGAGGACAGACCCTGGGCAAGAGGAGGCAGGAGGGCGGCGGAAAGGCGGCGGCAGAGGAGTTGCGAGGGGGGGCCATGGGGGTGAAGAGGAAGGAGGTAGGATGACGTAATTCCAGCACGTGAGGGGGGGGATTTTGCTTGGAGAGAGACTGTGGGCTGAGTGTTTCTCTTCCTCTCTTCTGGTTATGAAGCGCAGGACGCCGCCAGACGAAGAGCGCGAGTCCCCGGAGAGTGTAGTTCGGGGTCCTGATTATGCACAGCTCGGGGTCCTGTGCGCTGCTTTGCTCTGTCCTCTCTGTCGCTTGCCTCTCCGCTGTCCCACTACTCTTGCCTGTGGTCACTCTCTCTGCTCCAGACATGTCGCCGATCCACCCGGCCTTCCCTCCGGACACCCGGCCGTACCCTCCCTGCTTCCCCTCTGTCCCCTTCCCGGCTGCTCTGCCACCCCTCGCCGATCCTCCGCTCCTTCCACTCTCTCCGCTTCCTCACGCGTGCACTACCGGCCGGCACCTCCCACAGACAACGCCGCTCTCCCCGTACAGCCCAAGACCGTCCCCGAACCACGGCCCGATGTCTCCCTCAACAAAGTGATTTCCCTCCTGCGTCACACAAAACTCGCACTCGACGGAGGCTCAGAGTCAGACGCAGACAACGGGCGCCCTCGCAAGCGGCGCAGACATCAGAGTCCAGACGTCGATGGCGACAGCGATCTCCTTGCCCATCTACAGCTCCAGGCATCCCGGCACCGCACCATCCGTCGCGACGAGCCTCTTCTCTCCTCATCGGGTCCAACGAGGGACACCATCTTGTCCCACTTCCAGAAGGAGCTGCTTGCGGAGCTTACCTGCGAAATATGCTTCGTCCTTCTCTATCAACCGATAACCACCCCTTGTCAACATGTAAGACTCATTCCCCCCTTTAGACTCCTGATCGAATCCTTTCCAGACCTTTTGCGCCAAATGTCTCCAGCGATCTCTCGACCACAGTCCCACCTGTCCCCTCTGCAGGCACGATCTCCCCGGCTTTCTTTATTTCCATGACCATCCCTTCAATAAAACCCTTCTCTCTATCAGTCCGTCCTCTCCTTACTCTCCTATTCTCCCAGCTTCTCATCCTCTTCACAGTCCTACATTCATTCCCCATGCTTTACACTGAACGCGCAGACGCTCTTGCCGCAGAAGAACGCGACGCCCGTCTCGATACCCCCATTTTTGTTTGTCAACTCAGTTTTCCCGGAATGCCCACTCTCCTCCATTTTTTCGAGCCAAGGTAATCTCCCTTTCTCTTCTTTCCTCTCTCTCTCCTCACTCCATCAGATATCGCCTCATGCTTCGCCGCTGCTTGGAATCCCCATCTCCTCGCTTTGGTATGATCATGCCTCCCAAGCCCGGTGCCGGCTCTCCCCTATCCGAATATGGCACCATGCTTGAAATTCGCAGTGTTCAGATGCTCTCTGACGGCCGTAGTATGGTCGAGACCTGGGGTTCCTTTCGATTTCGTCTCCTCGAACGTGGCACTCTTGATGGCTATATGGTCGGTCGTATCGAGCGGCAAGTCAACTTGCTCCTCATTACATTTATTCATCACGTAACCACCCCCTTTTTTTCCAGCATCGATGACTATCCTGAAGACTTGTCTGCTTCTTCCTTACTCTGCCCTCCATCCCCCGCTCCTACCCCTTCCCCCCCTTCTTCTGCATCCCCTCCACTTGTCTCCTCCGATCCCACCCCTCCACAAACAACGCCTAGATCCATCCCCGTACACCCAAACTCGCCATCAAATCAAGACCTCATGTCCACCTGCCAATCTTTCCTCGATCGTCTACGAGAAGGAACAGCACCGTGGGTTGTCCAGCGTCTCTCAAACACCGTAGGTGCCATGCCCACCGATCCTTCTGCTTTCTCCTTCTGGGTTGCCCTCGTCCTTCCCATAGACGAATACGAAAAAGCCAAGTTGTTACCACTACGAAGTGCCCGGCTCAGATTATTGCTGTTGGTGCATTGGATTGAACAGTTAAATAATCAATGGTACGCATTTGTGTGGAGAGTGCTGGCATGTTTGGTATGGACAGCTTTTGTGCTCACAGTTTCGCGTTTTTGTGGTTTTGTATAGGTGGTTTTCGAGTGGTTGTAATGTGCTTTAAGAACTCTTGTTTGTCCTGCTTGTCGTGCAAGAGCGAGAGGGTCGATAACAAGAGAAGATGGAGAGGGCAGAGGAGGAATCGTCTCGCCAACGACGTATTAGAACCCAGCTATGGGTTCCATAAGTGACATCACGATGGCGACTAGCCAAGATGGGTCGTATCTCATCCACTCTAGGGCCATCTTCCTTCTCTCCATTGCTGAGCTGCCAATGACAGCTGAGTGCTCTGTAGAAATTTCTTTGGGCCTTTTGTTAATTCTTGTTCATTTCATTGTTAATTGATCATCAAATTCTATACGCGAGCCGGATGAATTGTATGTTTACCCCTTGCTTTGCTATTTTGGGTTGTTGTACTTGATCGGCAATAGAGTATCACTAATATAATCACGGTTGTCCAACTTGATCATCTCAAGTCATCAACGATGTTGGATAGCGAGCTCATTTCTGGATGATGCGACCTTGAACCTTCCTCATCGACTTTTTCTTCTCCTTCTCGAGATACTATTGGAAGAAGTCAGAAATGACCAGGTAGTGATTTGAAGATGAACGGACCTTGCGCTGTTCTGCAGCACTGAGCTTGGATATTCTTTCCTCCTCAGCTCGTTTCTTCGCGGCCTTACGATCTTGTACTGCTTGTTCCAACTTGGGGGAAAAAAGAATCAGTGAAATGGCTGTTTTTCATATATATACATACCTCTTCTTTCTTATCCTTCTCTGCATCGGCCTTTAACTCTTTATCTAGATCTTCTCTAATTTTCCTCAACTTGGTCTTCGTCTCGGGGCGTAAATAGACTTTGGTCAATGAATCGATGAAAGCGAATAATCCAGAAATGAAGGCGAGCGTAGCACTCGAAGATGAAGGAGGGGGAACCATCAGATTGAGAATGACATGTTTCTCGCGTTCTTCACTAGGTAATGGACCGTTGGGTCGGTCTCTAGGTTGGTCCGTGATCTATAGATAGATAAAAGGATTTGTATTAGGACTCCCCCAACTCGGTCCGCGGTTGAACAAAAAAAAGTGGAACGAGTTCTTTCTTACAGAGAGTGAACGGAAGAATGGACGAATTTTCTCGTCGTTGACTAATTGGCCTAGACCTTTGAGAACGTTATCGGTGATGTCTGCGAATTCTATTGATGGACCATCAATATATATGTATATAGATTGTGTGTGTTTGAAGGGTGCTAACGTACCTGACATGATGGAGAACGTAGATGGTATAGTGGGATTATCGGTGGTCTTGGTTAGAGTCTAGATTGTAAAAAAAAAAATCTCGTTTGCGAATTCATTTCGTTACGCAAAAAAAAGGCGCACCAAGTCCCATCGATGATCCTTGATCGTCACCAACTCATCCTTGGCCACGACCGCAAAAACAAAATCATTCAAGAGCACACCCGACGTCAACGTGAAATCGAGCTCCAACGTATCCACAGGCCGATATTGCAGATCTATAACCTGCCGGCCGAGTTGGATGATATACTGAAGCAAGTCATGACGAGGGCGGAACGTAAACACGGTATGAAGCGAGGCAATATTACGTCGACCGGTGCAAAAACTGAAAAAGTCCGAGTGACCGTCTGCAGTTAGTCGACCATGCTTGGTTTCTGTCTTGCTGAACTGTTGGCAGTAAAGAGGAAAATGGACATCGAGCCTGTGAGGGTGTGGATATTCTATTAAGATAAAAGAAAGACACACACACACCATTTATTTGCCACTCGCTTGTTGCTTGTCGATCCATACCACCAAAACAAGACATAGAACATGAGCGCCAAAATCATAAACCCCTCATAGGTAAAGTCTGTAAACATGGACTAGTCAAGCCAGCAGTCCACGTATCACAAGACGACATACAAGCTGGCCTGAAAACAAACATCTTCCAGCGCCATTGAAGACCATCATACTCCTCTTGTACATTGACAGGCGGAGGAGTCAGGGTTGCAAAGAATTTCAGCAGCGCAGACATATTAGACAGAAGGATGGGATTTTCGACCCATCCAGAACACCGGAGATTGCCGGATAGGACTTGTGAGATTTCCAAGTTAATGAGCGCGATGAGAGGTTTTGCATTCCCGTAAAGCCCATCTTCTCTCTCTCATGGCTGTATCCCTCGCTCCTTGACCACCTACCCTTCTGAACTCATCCTTCATGTTCTGTGCTTCGTCAGTTCACACACCTCCCACCGACTACAGCGCCTTTGCTCTCGACGTCCTCAAGCACACGGTGCCCTCCTCATCATCATCTACCACATTCATCAGTCAATCTGTCCTCCGACAATGTCTGGGACTCGCTTCTTCCTTCCTCATCACCGACTTGACAACTAGCCCCGAAAAGGGTCTATCCACTTGGCTCACAGGTTTCAGTCGTCTCGTCGATCTCGTCGTCGTCCTTCACGCAAGGGGCGAACTTGAACTTGCCACCCTCTCCGAAGCCTCCAAGGCTTGTTCAGAATGCTGGACAGCTGCAGGTGCATGGAGGGGAATGGAAGACTGTCGACAAGGCGTTAGGGCCAACGCTGGAAAACTAAAGAGATTATTGGACGAGGGCGGAAAGACTTATCAAGGTATCTGAAACAACTCTTGATTTCGCCCCCGTCCTGTCCAGAGCTTAATGTTCGACTATGAATTCAGGTGAACGCGTGTATGCACCTTGAGCTATTCATCTGGGAGCCACCAGACATGCCGCTTACAGGGGTGCCACTACGTAGTGGGTGTCTATGTATGCACATGCACAACACTGGGCACGCTCTGATCTCATTTTTCTAGGAGGCCGGTCTCCTGCTTACCCGTCATTTAAACCCCATGGATTCTCCGCCGATCTCTGCAGTCTTTTCAGAGCTTCCATTGATCAACATTGATCGTCTCGTTGCATCGGATATTATAACCAACCCCAGTGGTCAAAGAATACAAGCATCCAAATGTATATTTCTTACAATGAGCTATCTATCTAATTCCTTGTAAAAATCATATTATGCCGTCCGCTCCATGTCTCCAATGGAGCAAGCAAACATAGGAGAACCGTACGAAAACTCAAAGAGAAGCAAGATTTATGATCGGCCAAATGCTACGCAAGCCATTAATGACGTTAACTAGTTTCGAAAAGGTAAAAGCGTACTAAGCATCCCCAGAGCGCTTGTATCCATATTTCTGAATAAATTCATCGAGCTCCTTGGGTCCTCGCGAACCATAAGGGTAATTTACCGGTCTAGGGACTGATCCCTGTCGACCTTCTATCCAATGCAAGATGGGTGTAAATATCTGGACATATCATCATATACACGCCATCACCATCGCAAATGATGTGACCTACCTTCCATGCGACATCCAACTCGTCGTGTCGCACAAAGTTGGAATGATCGCCCTTCAAAGCGTCTAGAATAAGCGCTTCGTATGCCTCTGGAATCTTGGCATCCATGAACCGTCTCTTGTAGGTCAAGTCCATCTCAGTAGGGATGGCACGGGTGTAAAGACCAGGCGTTTTCGCATTTAGCTTGAGATAGACAGCCTCAGAGGGTTGAATGCGAATAACTAATTCATTCCGGGCGATATCTTTGAAGATACCCTGTGTGACGTCCTTGAACTGAATCCGGACCTCTACCTTGGCCTCGTTCAAGGCTATAGTAAAAGTTTCAGCCACGGCTCTTGGCGCGGGAGAAGCGCAAAGGATACCTTTACCAGCCTTGAGGATGAAGGGTACACCCTCCCAGCGAGGATTATGGATCCAAAGTGTGGTAGCAGCAAAGGTCGGGCAAACCGAGTTGTGAGGGACAGTGTCATCGTCGAGATAGCCAGGCTTGCCATTTGCAGCAACATACTGGCCCAACAAGCAATCTTCTCGCTCGATAGGAGGAATAGCACGTAGTACCTTGACCTGTCAAAATGAAAACGCAATTTGATATGGGCTACAAGAGTTAATGTACTGGGTACCTTCTCATCTCGGATATCCTCTGCAGAGAATGATACGGGCCGTTCCATGGTCAGGATGCTCAGAACCTGCAACAAGTCTAACTTGGCACAGTGGCATCAGCAAGTGGACGACAATAGCTGAAGAGTGACTGACGGTTCTGTAATATATCACGAATGATACCAAACTCGTCAAAATATCCGCCGCGGCCCTCTGTACCGAAGGGTTCCTTGAAGGTAATCTGAACGTTGCTGATTGAATTCTTGTCCCAAGCGGCACCCATCGCGACATTTGCAAATCGCAAAACAAGAATATTCTTGACCATCTCCTTGCCGAGATAATGATCAATACGGAAGGTCTCATCTTCAGTCCAGTACTGTTTCACAGCACTCAAAAGTTCCCGAGCAGAGTCAAGGTCCTTGCCGAAAGGCTTTTCAATGATGATCCGATTGACGCCGTTCTTAGCGATGTAGCATTGTTCTTTGAGATTTTTGGCGACGGGGATGAAAACACTGGGTGGAAGGGCAAGATAGAAGATACGATTACGTTCCTTTGATTGATACTTTGATTCGATCTCCTCGAGATATCGGTTGAGATTGGCAAAGGAATCGCTGTCTTCGTATCCACCAGAAACGTAGGATGAGAAGGCTTTGAATGACTCAATTGATTTAGCGATCTCTGGGTCTTCATTGGGATTCTTGATGTAAGAGGTCTGACGCTTGTAGAACTCGTCCTGATCCATCTTTGTCCTTGCATATCCGACGATTTTCACGTCGCGAGGCAGAAATCCCTGGCGATAAAGACCGAAGAGAGCAGGAAAAGTCTGCAAAGCAACGATGAGATATCAAGGTACCGGAGAAGGGTGCTAGGACACACCTTCTTCTTTGCGAGATCACCAGAGGCACCAAGGACTGCAGGGGTGAGAGGGCAGTAGAGCGAGACGAGACAAAGACCTACCGATGACGATGGTATTGTCCTTGAGCTCCTCATGGCTGGTCTCCATGGAGGGGATGGTGCCCGAGAGAGAGCGTTCGCGCGGCATGATGGAGGAAAGATTGTAACCCTAGTCTGACCCCGAGTATGTCTAAATAATCCCGGCCCGCTTTTCCCTTGATGTCTTCCAAACCAGACCTTCCACCATCTCCAGACGATGTCATCGACAAACTCAGGGACCTCGTTCAGCTGTCATCCAGTGGCAACGATACTCCTGCAGTCTGTATCCGTGCCATGGCCCTCATAGCCAATCTCAAGTCTCTCAACCGCGCCGCTAACAATGCCACCCGCATGCACAAAGACATCACCGCTGAAGCTCGCCACGACATGGACCAGTCACATCTTCATTTGCAAAATTTACTGTACGAGAAACGCCATCTCGAGCGCGAAATTGAGAGGTGTCGGCAGTTTGCGTGAGGAGCACGTCGTCTGTGGGCTGTGTTGGTCGCTGATTCCGCTACAGGTCTGTGTACCAAGATGTACCCCTCTATGCTCTGGATGAATTCAGAGAGCTCGCTCAAGAAGAAAATCGCACAGAACAGATACTTGCTGACGAGCACCAGCTGATGCTCAGCCGTCTCAATTTTGAGCTTGCGGAGCGTCAAAGGTGCGCCCCTGTGTGTCTGTTCACCAAATTCCGCTTATATCCTGCATAGGCTTGACCAACGGCGGAAAGAACTTGCACAACAAAAAGAAGAATTGCTCAAAGAGAACAAGACGAAACTTGCCACAATGGAATCTGTCAATGCCCTCACCGACACTCTTATGAAGGTGATGTTCCTTACGACGCATTTACCTCTTGCTTTTTCTGATGCTCGTCACAGACTGCGTTGGAGACAAAAAAGAAGGTTGCTGAGCTCGTATCCCCTGCAGAGTCAATTTCCAATCCTGTTACAGTTTAACTCATTTCTTGCTATCCCATTTTACCTTGTGTTTATCTTATTTTACTTAATGGTAGTTGTGTCATACAAACCACGAAACATCCAAGGAGACTTCGCGATTCAGTTACAGTCACAGCGGATGACTTTACGGACTCAGCCAACCCAGCTGATCCAGCAGAAATGTATCCCAGTGTATGATCCAGAAGTACACAAAGAAAAAGTGGAATCGAACGAGCCAAGAGCGTTCACCCGTCATTGTCACTGATACTCCCAATATCGCTCATTTCCTCGTCTTCATCCTTGTCATCTTTACCATCGGCTGCATCGGCTGCTTCTCTGGTGGCAAATCTTTGTACATACTCTGGATAATCGATATAAATGGAAGCCTCGAGTTCAGAATGAACATGACGCACCCTTAACCTTTGATTCATACTCTTTCGGATGACGCATCATCAACGCTGCAGCCTCGCCGTTGAGGGGGTCGTTGGGATTCGGGTACCGCAACAGTTGTGGTAAGAACACCTCAAATATATTCATCATATCTATCCAATACCCAAAAGGCCTGGGAGGTCAAAAAAAACATTGCAAGAGACGTTGTTGAAAACAAACCGAACATGGGTGACCAAGTCTGGTTGATAACATCCAAACACACGGAGCCACTCCTGAGTGGTTTCATCAGAGTGGACTAGGCATGAGAGAGAGGACGCACAGTTCATCGATATTGGGGTGGAAGATCTTGTTCATGAAACCGATGCTGGGCGACTTGAAAGGATATTGGTCTGGCAATTCCACATGAATCTTCCATACTCCTCCTGCAAACGGTGCTGGAGGACAACATCATAGTTGAGCCGCTACAGTCAACTAGAAGGGGAGAGACACACTTTCTGATGGGCCAATGAAATGCACATAGAACTCTTGCATGTTATCGTTGATGAGATTGACCTGATAATCTGAAATCAGTCTGTTGAAGCTACATGAGCTATGGGACATATCATAATAGGGGAGAGAAGAGCATACAACTTCATTACGTCCGTCTCGATGCGTCGTTTGTTCGGGTTGGTGTGGACATGCGGCAGACAGAGGTTAGCACAATGTAACAGGTAATGCAGGGGATACTTATCATATTGAATGGCAGACAGGAAGATAGTCAGGAGAACAAGGGGCCGGGGTAGTCTAAATAATTGAGCTAATCGATGATGCGCTGTTTTCCTGGCCTGGAAATGATACTATGGACTGCTTAGCACTACAACTCATTACTGGACGCTAATTATACATCAGCTTCGGGCCGAGCCACTATTGTCGGCATCTTGTCATCTTTTATCCCTAGTGTCAGTGACGGTGATGAACTAGGTATAGGTCACTCAAGACTGCCCACTCATGTCTGCGCCTTCAACTTGATGCAGAACATACATGGATCTCTACCGGGAACGTGGACAGAAAACATCAAAAAGCGCCAGTTGCAAGAAGGAAACTCCCAAGAGAAGGCCCGCAACAAATACAGAAAATCGAGTTGGAAAACATGATATAAAGTGAGTCCTTGAGTCGTTAACTACCAAGGAGGCAAATCTGATTGTTGTACACATTCTAATACGAAACAGTGACTGCGAGAGTTCACGAGCATGACTGATTTCGTCGACTGGCGCAGAAGGTTTATGTCCTCCTACCGATCAATGATTATGCGTACGTCTAAACTTGGTATATTCTTTCTCACTACTGGTTAGAATCCCATGTGAGCATCAAGTGCCTTCCAAGTATTAGTAGGGCAGACGAGACCATGGACTGTCCCATGTGGGGAAGGTTCAGAAGACCTCCAGCCACTTTGAAGTAAAGCAATATGGCCTTGACAAAAAGAAAGAGTTCTTTCGTGGAGTCCCGAAGAAGAGGAAATTTTCCATCAACAGTGAATGATGCCAAGTATAATGGTTTTGGTAAGTGATAAACATAGGCATCGAGCCAAAGCAAAAGGACGGCAAGCTGTATCAAAGTCACATGGCATTTCGTATACTGAGAAATAGATTTGTTTTCCCGATCAGATTTCTTTTTCGAAATTGAGTTTGTCAAGAGCG
>Ga0153995_1000110_pt1 | contig 15097 bp, 19 predicted proteins | sample TSNC079MetaG_FD_104678 | JGI IMG/M metagenome (GOLD analysis project Ga0153995, IMG submission 104678) | Attine ant fungus gardens microbial communities from North Carolina, USA - TSNC079 MetaG | ecosystem: Host-associated > Fungi > Mycelium > Unclassified | place: USA: North Carolina, Lumber... | reverse complement strand
AGGCTTTCGTACTCTTGCGTCTCTTATTATAGACTGAAGTTCGGTTGTTCGCAGAATGTATCGCTGAACAGAAGCCACGTCTGAAATACTCCTCGAAGCAGACTGATGTTTGGTCTATGGGTGTCATTCTCGTCAACATGATATCTGGACGTAATCCTTGGCGGTATGCCACCGTAGATGACCAGTGTTATCAAGCCTTCTTGAACGATAACAATTTCCTCGGTAACGTGTTACCTATTTCTGCAGAAGCAAATATGATCATCAAACGTATATTTACTATCGACCCATTGAGGCGGATTCCCCTGGAGAAACTGAAAGAGGAGATTATCCAAGTTCGCACGTTCTTCAAAAGTCCACGGCAACTGAAACCACCTCCCAGGCCACTTCAAGCAGAAAAACTCATTGAAACCCCTGATTCGGGCTGGCAGACTGAGTCCGAACCTGTTCCGGCCAAACCAAATCGGGTTATGGTAGAGACAGAAGGAGGCGCGGTATCTAGTCCTATCCTCCAACCTACTGCTCCACGCGATTCCAGTTCTCGATCTGTGATGCTCAAAGCCCCTGTTCCTGGACCAAACAGTAAAACTGGGTCCTCTGCCGCTGATTCTTCCAAGTCGTCTCTCGTTGTAAAGACTCCCTCAGTGCACGCTGTCGCCCCTGTCACTGTTGCCTGTCCTGATGATGACGTTGAAGAACCGCTGATCCTTCCGGGGACATTACTAGACAAGGTACTACGTTCTCCAGGTGGAAAGCCCAAATCCATTACTTTAAAAAGTGGGCGCAATATACTTCGTGCAGCCGTTCAGCGCATCAAAGAATTTTCTACGCCTACAAATGGTAACGGTGCTGCATAAATCGCTGCTATGATACTCATATGTCCTCCATCTGTACTACTGTACTACCGTAATGTGATTTTTATTCTCCCTGACGTTGATATCACAAGTCCGAATGGGTGAATTAATAAAAAAAAATTTAAAAAAAGAATGGTGAATCAATCGATTATCAAAACTACGAACACGTGCCTATAGGTCACCATCAATTCGCCATCGCTAATTTTTAACATCAACATCTATCAACATCTATCGTACTATCTTTCACACTCAAAAAATGGTTTATTCCAGTGTCCTTGGTTTTCCTCGCATTGGTGGGCTTTCTCCCATCTGATCATATATTTTCTTGCGATTCCATTGATTGTCATAAAAACTAGGTTCCAATCGCGAGATCAAGAAGGGAGTCGAAAATTATTGGAATGGTAAAATTACTGCAATAGAGCTTGACAAAATTGCTACCGACATCAAGAAGGCTAACTGGAATGTTATCAAGGCTCAGGGTGTTGACTTGGTTCCTAGGTTTGTGGTGGATCGAATAATTATGTGCCTAACTTATTTTTTGCTCAAGTGGCGATTTTTCTCTTTACGACCACGTATTGGATCATTCCACTGCCTTCAATGTCATTCCGCGACGTTATACTGGCCTGGGTCTAACAGAACTAGATGTGTATTTTGCCATGGGTCGTGGACGCCAGTCAGAAGGTGTTGATGTTCCTGCTTGTGAGATGAAGAAATGGTAGGTATCTCGTTCGCTTCCAAATTCAGACATAGGTTGAAAGCATACTTGAGGTTCGATTCAAACTACCATTACGTTGTTCCTGAGTTTTCTGAGGAGACCGACTTCAAGCTCAACTACAACAAGGCTCTAAATGAGTACAAGGAGGCTCAGGCTGCAGGTATCACCACTCGCCCTATCATCATTGGTCCCATAAGTTATCTCCTTCTTGGAAAAAAGGATAAGACTGCTCCATCAGGTTTCCAACTTGTATCCCTCTTATCTAAACTCATACCCATCTATAAGAAGCTCCTCTCCGAATTGAAGACCGAGGGCGTTGAATCCGTACAGATCGATGAGCCCATCCTGGTCCTCGATTCTGCTGCCGACCTTGAAAAGGAGTACACCGCTACATATGTCGAACTCGCTCCTATATCACCAAAGATCGTACTCACCACCTACTTTGCTCGTCTTGACTCCAACATCAACTTCATCGCTAAGCTTCCAATCTACGGTCTCCATATTGACCTCGACCGTGCTCCTGATCAACTTGAGGACGTATTAAGTGCCATCCGGGATACTAGGATATTGCTTTCCTTGGGTGTCGTCTCTGGCCGTAATATTTGGAAAACTGATCTTGCCGCTGCGATCAAGTTTGTCCAGACAGCCATTGATGCTCTCGGTACTGATCGTGTCATCGTCGCAACGTCTTCTTCACTGCTCCACACTCCTGTTACACTCGCTTCTGAGAAGAAGTTGACGGAGGAACAAAAGGATTGGTTCTCCTTTGCCACAGAGAAGGCTGGAGAGACTTCTGTCATTTCTTCTGCCTCTTCCGGCTCTCAGGATGCTCAAGTTACTGCAGCCCTGGAAGCTAATAGGAAGTCGATTGCCGCCCGTCGTCAATTTGAACAGAATTCCGATGATACTGTCCGCAGGCGTGTTGATGTTATCACTCCCGAAATGCTCGAACGCAAGAGTCCCTTCTCTATCCGCAAGGATATACAGGCCAAGCATCTCAATCTCCCAAAATTCCCTACTACCACTATAGGCTCATTTCCTGTTCGTGTTTTGTTATATTAATGCAGCTGATTTGACTCATTTTACACAGCAAACCAAAGAAATTCGTCAGGCTCGTGCTAAGCTTGGAAAAGGTGACCTCACTCAAGAGGAGTATGAAGGTTTTATAGGGAAGGAAATTGAGAATGCGGTAGACTTCCAGGAGAAGATTGGCCTTGACATCTTAGTGCATGGAGAACCCGAGCGTAATGATATGGTCCAATACTTCGGCGAGCTTCTCCACGGCTTTGTCTTCACCCAGAATGCTTGGGTCCAGAGCTATGGTTCTCGGTTAATAGTCTCCCATCCACATTTTGAGTTTCTCTGTCTAATCAACTATTACTAGGTATGTCCGCCCACCAATCATTGTCTCCGATGTCAGTCGCCCTGGACCTATGACTGTCAAGTGGAGCAGTTACGCACAGAGTCTAACCAAGAAACCCATGAAGGGTATGCTTACTGGTCCTGTCACCATTCTGAATTGGTCCTTCCCACGTGCCGATATCCCACGCGAACTCCAGTCCAAGCAACTGGCCCTTGCTCTTCGTGACGAAGTAGTTGACCTAGAGAAGGCTGGAATTCATGCTATCCAGGTTGATGAACCTGCTATACGTGAGGGTGTAAGTGACGAGCCAATATAAACGGCACTATAAACGTCGCCTAATACTTGTCTTGCAGCTTCCTCTTCGTCGTTCCGACTGGGAAAAGTACCTTGAGTGGGCTGTTGACTCCTTCAAGCTAACTACAGCCGGTGTCACTGATCAGCTCCAGACTCACTCCCACTTCTGCTATTCCGACTTCAATGATATCTTCTCCTCTATTCAGCGACTCGATGCTGATGTCATTTCTATCGAGGCGTCTAAGAGTGACATGAAATTATTGGCTGCCTTTGAGCAACACAGCTATTCCAATCACATCGGTCCTGGCGTCTACGATATTCACTCGCCCCGTATCCCGAGTACTCCGGAGATCAAGGATCGTATCAAGGGTATGCTCAAGTTTATCCCTAAAGATCAACTTTTTATCAATCCTGTGAGTCTGACAACTCCCGTTAAGTTACTTGACTGATCCGACTTCAAGGATTGCGGTCTTAAAACTCGTGCCTGGAAGGAGACAGAGACTTCCCTAACCAATCTTGTTGAGGCTGCTGAGTGGGCTCGCCAAAATTACGCATGAAATTTCCTCTTTTTGCTTCAACAGCGTTCCTTGACTGGTTATTTAAGTAATGCAAGCCCTTTCTTCGGCTTGTGTTCCTGTATCATGTGGGCAGTTGGGACGATGAGCATGTTCCTAGCTGAGGGCTAGAGGGTGCATATCATCGTGATGTAAAACAAAGTATTGCTTTGGTGGGACCTCAGAGCGTGTATTGGTGGATTGGATTGGTACTCGGATTTCAACAATCCTTAATTACTTCTGTATGTCTTTGCATGTGCTTTTCCTAGTCATGACAAACCCTAGTGACCGTGGCATCTCCATTTTATATGCGATAAGCACACCAGTCAGTTGAAGAAATTTTGCAAGAGGACTCGTTGAGGACTCGTTTATCCTGATTAAATTAAATGTATTGATCATGGTTTGATAATCATGATCAATACATTGTTTGATCATTGTTTGATCATCATTGGAGCGATGCTACCGTAATAATGTGTGTGTGTCAGACTGCGTGTCACTATGTCACATGACAGGTGACTTAGTATAACGACCTGGTAACGACCTGGTATCTCAATGCCCACCATGCAGGTCATTTTATTCATTCCAATACATCATTCCATCGATCATCACATATTTTTACTCCTCACCTGGATTTTTGAATCTCCTTAGTGCTCTGTCCCGCGCCTTCGAATGATCAATCATCTCTCTCGGGTAGTCGAGTTTGTCTGCCAAGGACATAGACAGATTATGGAGGTCTGACAATGCTGGGTAAATTAGTCTGCAACCCTGAATTATCAGGACATTTACCTGGACCGCATACTTTCTCAAGCTCTGGAACCCAATGTCGAATAAATTCACCGGACGGATCTGCCTGGATAAATATTGAGGTGATTCCTTGATACAATAAGAACCAGCCCACTTTCAAGCTTTGACTATGTGGATTGAAAATGCGAAAGTAAGGACAAGGGTCAACGCCAGTGCTCGCACACCATTGCCAGCCACCATTATTAGAGGCTAAATCGCCATCAATGAGGTTTTGCATAAAATACTAAAAAAACCATTGAAAAAGAAGTCATATGTCAGTAAATAGCAGTGACATACCCTTTCGCCTACCCTCCAGTCGATCATCAAGTCCTTCGTTAGATACATCGCAGTGATCATCCTAGCTCTATTGTGGACCCAACCCATTTCACGGATGCAGCGCATCGTAGCATCGACTATGGGGACTCCAGTCTTGCCTTCCTTCCACCGCCGCAACATCTCCCCATCAACATCCTCGTGGTGTTCATGGCTCGTTGTAGAATCTCGCCTTGCTTGATGGTCTTCCCATACGACTTCGGAATATCTCTCGTGATAGGGGCGGCCCATGGAGACTCGAGGGTAATGGCATAAAATCCCAGTGTAAAAATCTCGCCAGGCTAATTCTTGGATCCATCGACCAACCCCAGAAGAGATGTTGCATTCAACTTTCCTGGACCCACGAAGCACCATTGTTTGACGGATACATTCTCTAATTGAAAGCACACCAGAAGACAGATAAACGCTTGCAATAGTAATGAGTTACATGGATGATAGTCAAGACTATTGGATTCTCACCTCAGGCGGCTGGTAGTATCTTTGTCCATCTGATCCCGTGCATCCTTATACTTGACTATGCGGCTATGTTGCTCGGCGTTCTGTGCTCCAGGATTCAGGGGATTGACAGCACCCATTTGAGACGGACGAGCCCTCGTTTTCAAAAAGCGTTCCAGAATCTAGTAGAAATTCATAAGAAAGTGAAAGATTTCGATTAGTATACCAACTCTATTTGCTGCAAGTTCTCCAGCAGGCCAATATTCCTCCATCTTGACAGCATCCTTTTCGTCAAGTTCAAATCCTGGAACAGTGTCTGGAACGGAAGTTTCAAAAAGAGCTGAGAACTTTTTGTCCTGTCGTATGGATTCCTGGTTTGATGACGGTGCAAGCGATTCTTTGATATACTCATCTGGTGCACGATTCAAGGTATCTATCCAGCTTCTCCAGTATGGTGAATAAACCTGTGATGGTTATAGAGAGCTGAACCATGGAGACGACATACACCTACTGTATAGCCTTTTCCTTGTTTTGTGCGAATGACACCGGGCTCTATAACATTCTTGTTGTGAAAAAAATTGACTTGGATCCTATGCTTCTCGCCAAGTTTCCAGATTCGTAAATCACGTCGGAGTTCATCAACTTCATATTCTAAATTTGCGAACAAATGATTGCACTCGTACTCCTTCAGAAGCTGAAAGACTCGCTCTGGGATTGCTTTTCTAGGCGTGTGGGTGATAACGTAAAATGGAATGTGAAGTTCGTGTAAGGAGTTCTGGGTAAGTTCTGTTAAATTATATTGGCAAGCGTCACACTTGATTAAGACAGACCTGGAGCAGGACAAGGTTGCGAAGGACAAAATTGATGCGGCGAGAACTCCTATCATGAGCGATGTAGTCTTGGGGGCTGAGAATGAAAAGAGCGAGTAAAGGAACACCAATGTCCCTGGCGCACTCTGAGGCTCGCGCGAGTGCCCTGTTATCACTGACTAGGGAGAATGAGCCTAAGGATTGGCCTCAAATATCCAAACCTACTACGAAGATCTGCCAACCTCATCCAGTAGAGTACTGCCTTTCCCCCACTAGGATCTGGCAAACCTTGCTGCATATATTCCTGAATCTTGAAGCAAGGAGGGTCAGCATCGACGGTGGCTGCAGCCTCTGCAGTTGCAACTTTGATAGGATTGAAGTGTCTGCCAGATATTCGAGGCCGTTTGGCATCATGATTGGAAGTATGCAAGTTTCCCTCTTTCGTAGTGGCGGCTGAACTTATTGATCGTTGACGCTTGGACATGATACAATTTCGAAATCGACAGACTTGGGGATAGAGGAAATCTGAACATTTATGAATTCTGAAATGCATGTTTTAAATACAACTTCTGATCTCCTTTCAAGACATTCGGTGTGTATCGACGAATCACGTGGAAGTATGGGACGATCTGACTAGTTGATCTTGTTCCTCTTGTCGTTTTCGCTCTTCTTCAGCCTCCCTTTCTTCTGCTTCGACGACTTCAATGTCCAGAGGAAATGTAAGAATTGCAGCTATTCCAGTCAGTTGATTCAATTCTGAAAGTGTCACATGAGAATCTGGGACTCGATAAAGATAGTAGTCCGTACGTTGACCTGATTCATGCATACTTGAAAATATGAGCACTTCACCACCTTTCTGCTTGACCGCTTCGGTTACATGTATAAATTTCTTTCGTGTGACTGGGTCACTTGACCTAGAGGCAACTATCAGTCCAGTTAAACAACCAGTTTTCCGGGTAAATAGGCTTGCCGGAAAAGATTGTCAGAAATCAATAGCGTCCGAATAGCACCCCTATCTGCAGCAAGGCAAACATGATCAGGCCCATACCATGCCCTCATTTCGTCTGTTCCAAGCATCTTGAAAAATCTTCAATGAGTGCAACTTAGCATCAAGTCACGAAGCTACAGAGAACAAAAACAAACACTTGCCTATCCAACATCATACCTTCTCGAGCAAATTTAGTTTCCTTTAATCGAGCTGTAATCTGGTAATGTGTCACAAGCCTGTGCATGAAAATCTCGCCGGAAACGAACTTCTGGATTTTTCAACACCTCAACAAGACTATGAACATACGGACTGCTGATGTGTACCCGAATTACTTTCTCGCGAAGCGCCTTCTGGAGTTCTTTGTTACTTCGTTTGATTGCCTCGGCCAACAGATAGTCGTAAACACCATCTCGTATCCAGCCAGGGCTCGCAATAACGATAGCCTGAATACCATCGTTTGCGAACGGAACGTGCCTCAAGAATGAGTCAAATAGAGTGGCGTAAAATCTCCCGATGCTTTTCTCATGCTGTGAGGCTCCAGCAGTAGCTGCTTTCCGAGGAATGGAGATGGAGATCCGATGCGTTACAACAGTCATATGCTGGGACAAAAGGCAGAAAGTGGCGGTTCCTTCACCACAGATTACGGCTGCAAGCTCAGCACCTCTCCCAGGAACGGTGCTTTCCTCGACTCTAGACACTGCAATACTGTCCCACCCATTGAATTTCTCAATGCGGACGTCACGATTAGTTTCTATGTCCAACGTATGAAAGGCTCCGAGTCTAACATGAGGATTTTCAACAACCACCTTCCCCGAGATATGCAGGGAAGCATTAACATTCTGAGATGAACTAGCAGCTGAATTAGTAGATTCTTGAGCGGAGTTACTACCTCCTGGCGAAAATTCAACACGGTTGACTTGCAAAGTCAGATTAAGCCGTATCCGGTTTGAATCCACTGATCCAGTATTTGACACTGATTGTATACGTCTATAAAGATGACAAATTGAGTACAACGCTGATAGGAACAGCCTATGCCCGTACCGCACTGTGGTCGCCCTCACAAGATCACCTGCCTGCATCAGGTTATATAAGTGCCACATATCTTCATCGTCCTCTGGCCTGAGAGTGACATGACCCTAGAATACAATTAGACGAGAATGACTCCAGTGGACTGGACTTACCGCACCGTGCTTGTCAATGTATCTGCTAATCAGCTTCATGAAATTAATTGCTGACCAACCTTACCTAAATAGACCTACTAGGCTCTCAACCTACACTCATGGTTAGGTGCGTGACATATCACTTGATTTGTTCGTTCGAAGATTTGAGCCCATGCTAGTGACTCCAAGATAGCGACCTTGAGTGCCCGGCTCGTTGAACCTAATCAGGCTCCAAATCGCCACCACTTCGACGTTGAAGATGACGAGGACGCCATCTTTGCCGAGCTTGAAGCCGAAATTGAAAATGATGACAACATTGCTATGAGGGAACAAGGCCTGGAGACTATCAAACGCGAGTGCGGCACCCGCTTTATTTCCCAGTTGGCTCAGGTCTCAATTTGTCATGTCGTAGGATGGAGAGAATGAAAAGTCTACGAGAAGATTGCCACGGCACATACTCCGAAGTAACCGACGAGAAGGAAGTCATTCGTATCACTGCGTAGTTACATACCTTTCTTTCGCCCGACAAATACTCATCATCTACCAGACGAGAACCAAGATGTATCATCCACTTTTACCACTCCAACTTCAAGCGATGCGAAATCATGGACAAGCATCTAGCCGTCTGTTCTCCACCCCCCACCTACACCTTCTATCGCCTCACGAAGAATGACAGAAACTTGCTCCAAAATACTTTCACACGCGATTTATCCGTGTTTTTGTCGAGAACATACCCTGGCTGGTGGAGAAGCTCTCTATCAAAGTCTTACCATGTGTGATTTGCTTCATTGATGGTGTATCTCGCGATAGGTTTCTTTCTTTCTCGTCGATCACGTAAAATAATTCACTAAACCTTGGAAGGTTGATTGGTTTTGAAGAGCTCGGTAGCAGTGATGGCTTTGGTACCGCTGTACTTGAGCTGAGGCTCTTAAAAAGTGGTTTGTCCATCTTTTCTGGTCGTCTGACACGTGTCTTTAATGACGACATTAGGCATCATTGATCAGCGAGCCAAAAGCTCCTCCAATCCGATATACAAAATAACGTCAGGCAAGGATGACAAGGTTTTCGATCTCGACGACTGAAGTACTTGCGCAGCGACTCGAGCATAGCAGCATCATTGCTATCACCACACGTGGATTGATTCAGCGCTCGGGGCCTATGTGAATCTGCAGATAAGCCTATTCAGGCTCGGACAATGAAATGGTTCCACATAGTCTCATTTATCCATGCACATAATAACAGGGTTTCTGCATCACGGGAAGGCTTCTTTTTTCAGTCCCACTGAATCACCTGCTGAAGATTCCAGGACTGCATCCAGCGGAACTTCGACAGCAGTGTCTACAGCAAAGTGCTATCTACCTTGAGTTAGCGGGTTTGGACTCGCTTTTTTGGGTTGACATTCGTGCTGCAGTTACTTGTGATGGATTGCTCTTCGACCCTTGTTTTTTTCCACTTGCTGCCAGGACCCCTTATCTTTATGCATGACTCTCCTGAGGGAATGGTAAAGAACACCTGAACGAGAGCTGCAATAATCTGGAATACAATTCTGGGTGTTTTGTAGAAGTGGATGGCCAAGCCTAGTCCTTTTGAGGTATTCCAGGTAAGTTCAATAAAGCTATTCAGAGAGGTTTCCATGTCCGTGAGCTATCTATATGAGTTGGTGCGTCTAGTTTATGGCTATATAAAGTGTGGGTCTTGTTTGCATCGCTTTACCATAACTCAACACATCTTTTTGAGTTCTGTTGAAGTGAATTCAATGCCATGGTTTTTTCTGAATGCCGTCAAACAGCCCTAATGAGACAATGGATTCCATTCTCATATATCTCATACATGGCTGTATCTGCGCCTTTGAACATACAACATTCAAGCATCCAAATTTACCTTGACATAAGTGATGTTACCAGCAAACCAGATGCTCCCTATTGATTTTATCAGTAGAAGACTGATACTGACTTGTACTATGTCAAATATTAGTGATTCTAAGCACACAGAATCTAGGTGGAAATTTCTATATTATCGAGGCAAATGCCATGAGGAGCATCAAGCGAATGGAACGGAGCAGAAAAGAGAGAAAGAGAAGGGTCTCTGTTGAGCAGAACAATAATGCGAGATTCATTCCAAATGAGACAGAGCAAGGGAGTGTACAGAGTAGAAATCTCTATTGGTAAAAATTATTATCTCCAGAGACAATAGCCTCACTGCCACATTGAGCTGGATCGTTAGTTATAATTCATAAATCAGTAGCTATCATTCTTAAGTCAGGGTATACTTCTGAAAGAGCTAACTGCACTGAATGTACATCCTATCCCTCGGTCGTTCAAAGCTATCCTGAGATGGTTTTGCCTTCTACTCCACGTTGTCTGTGAGTAGTCTCTCTTGAGAGTGTATAACCTGACAGACGACTCGATTGACGTGATAAAAATGGTTTCAGTGTGCCATGTTCTGGACTCATCCCTTCTCCCTTCTATATTTCTTCCAGAGGAGCATATCTCCGCGACGTCTTTCTAGAGTAGACTCATCGTAGTAACAGATGCATCAGGTTCCAATGGCTACCTGGCAGCTCAGCTTGATTAATTTTTCAACGATTCATTCCAGTGTTATGCACAGGGCTGATACGTTCGACAGCAGATTCATATCAAATATATCTCAATGTTGGCAATGTGATTGTCTTTGTGAAAGGTTCACGACCTCCACAGCTTCATGGTCAGGGGAATCTGTTTGATCTACTAGAGCTGTGGGAATCCCTTTTATTTGTGTTCACTTAGATGTGTATTGACACCATGCATCCTACCGGCCTCTCAGGCATATATTGTTCAGTAGGGGCAAACGAATACTATAAATACTTATTGAACAATGAAAGTTAAATTTATCTTGGACATGCCACGTGCGTCACACAGACTCACTCAAATTCATGAATGTATTGCGTACATGTCCATTTAGTAGAATTATTTCACTTACACCTTTCGAAACGCCGATATGAAACCTACATGATCTAGATCAGAATTTGGATGGCTTGCCGTCGTCACGATACTCGTACTTGTACATTTCGTTCGTGAAGAAATGGTGTGAGACTACCGACAACCTGCCGAGCCCGCTCTGTCACGAGTAGCTAACCGAAGTCACTTATATTTGTGTGAGTTGAGTAGCAGCATTCATGAATTAACTGCCAGAACAATGTTCGGCTCTGAGCAGCATTTTTCACTTCTTCAATTTTCACCGGGTACTCTGTCGCTAATTCGGCCTGTAATGTTGATGAAAAATTTGGATTTAGTATATTGATCACTCTCTCCGTATATTTGATTAGGTGCCGAACAATGTTTGATGAAGCTGGTTGGCAGTAGTGACATTTCAAGATACTTGATCCGACAGTACATCCAGTGACAATTGCTTCCGAGGCTTCCTCTACTTGGGTGACATCTAGGTTGTGATGAAACGAAGTGAACGGATTTCTTAAAAGAATTTTATCGTCCTTACACCATGCCCATGTCATGTCCCCACAATAACGTAATCCTAATCAAATCACAAGACTAATATTGTTGTGCACTGCAGGATGGCAGACTCGTTGAATGTTTGTTCTGTAATAGTTGTGCATGCGTTTATCAGAAATTGAACAAAAGAAATGATAGAGAGACAGACGGATATGGAAAGCAGAATGATCAAGCGGTGACCCGAACAAGTACTGGAATCTACGTATAGAGGCGCGAGCATTAATTAATAGCAGCGCCGAGTTAATCAGAGCGCTCGCTTGTTGGAGGGTCTCCCCTAACTTCGCCTCCTATCGTGTACTTAATGGTGATGGGCATGAGCGTACGATAAGAATGGGCCTGTCAGTCAACCGGGAAATGGTAGATCAGGCCGAGAACTCACTACAGAACCGAGGTCGGGGAGCAAACATGATTCCAGTTCAGATCTCATTGGACCGGGTACCGACATCGACTAGAGCAAAACGGCAGACGAAGAAGTATCTGTTATGATCTGTTGATGCAGATAGATGAAGCCAAGAAACGAGCATGTACCAAGATTTGACCGTAATCTAAGCTGTCGCTTGACGACTCACGAATAGACAGGGAGGAGTCTGATCTCATGGAGTCGAGTGCAACTCCCTCCTCCCTCCTCCCTTGCCTACTGTTCCTCTCAACATCTTAATAGGTTGTCACGTCTCACGTCAAATCTGTCGTCGTCGTCATTTTGGCTGCAGTCGGGTTTCTTCTACTTCTTTGGAAACTCAGATGGAATCAACAGTCCCCAATGAAGAATCAGTCATGATTTTTCTTTTGACAATGTCAGGCCGTAAATGATTGAATAGCACCCACCTTCGTCAGCTCCAATGACGATTCGACGCCTTTGATAGATACTGAACGAGACAATTCAAGATTCTTCGAATCTGAAAGCTGAGAACCATGACGCTAGGAAAGAAGCGGTCGACAGACAGCAATTTAGCAGTGTCCTCCAGGTAAATGGAATCAAAGAACATGATTTAGGAACGGCATGTCACATAGGAGAATCTGTAACGACACCAACCAATATAGCATCTTAAAGTTCTAGTGCCAGTTGAACCTTTACACGTGTACGAGGAAGACCCACATATATCAGTTGTAAATGAGCGCGATGGTATGACAACCCCACGATCAAACTATAGCGTGCAATTGCGGATGGTGTTGTCATAGAAAGGTCAAGCTTTCATACATGGGTTTTATGAATCAAATCAGTTTCTTTCTGGAGTTGAGTTGTTGATCTTGGCGATACGCCCAGACTTTCTCCTGGACAGACGAGGGAAGTATCTTTCTGGAATCGTCCAATTGCCCAGCAGTACTGGGTCAGGTGGTAAAGGAATTCAACATTCTGATTTCTATCTTCGAGCGACGTATTAGATGTGCATCCGGACTGTACAGCTTCTGAAATACAATCTCTGAGTAAGAAGGATTTCCTTGCAGATGATTTTTCATTTCTTAGTATTGCCTGCTGTCCCAGGTTTGCTAGACTGTTGGTTACAGTGCACTTAGAGTGAATGGTTATAACGCGTAATTGAAGTGTTGCAATGGTAATTCGAAGGGTGGATTGGACCATACAGCCCAATCAATGTAAAGACATATATTTTGAAGTGGAGGAACGTACACATTCGGGAAATCGGGCATATGGACGGTGACCAAGAAGAACATTAGAAATTCTCGCTCAGACAGCGAGCACTGCCACCAATTGTGTGTAATGCGACTGGATTCTCCTAATCCGCAAGACCTGGGACACGGTGTGATCATGAGATGAAACACACTTTTATTTTGTACTTCTTAGGCGCAGCGTGATAGACAAGGTAACTCGGTCAACAGTACCATGAATACGTTCAACCGGAGGTAGTTAACTGGCAGGAAGGCTGTGGTATAGCAACCAATATGCAGAGTGTGTCTGAATGTGAAGAGAACATTCCAGTCGACAGTAGACGGTAAACGGATCAATAAAGGCACCGGCTGCCTAAAGCCGACTAGAGAACGAACCCATCGACAGTTTCAGTTTCAGAAATATGTACGCCGGATAGAAGGAATGAAACGGCCTGCCAACGTGCTCCGTGTAATAAATTGATGGTTTTTAGAAGGAATGGAAAAAAATGTAATTCCCCGGAGGTATGACGTGTTCCAATCTCATGGTGATATTCATTGTTTGAAAATGGTGATTGTCCCGGACTGACGCGCTTCCGCGGTCAACACTGCCTGGCGCTGCGCAGGACCAGGTTCAAAACCCTTTAAGGACGGTTAATTGTTGAAAATTGAAAGACGGACAAAAAACTGCGTGGCCCACACTTTGCGGGCTGGGAAGACCAACCAACCACTCCTTAAAAGGACTCGTGCAATTGAACCAATGAAGATACGCGCTGGTGAAAAATGTATGACTCGAGTACAGGCCTTGCCACGTGTCAAGGCAACCAAATGGGATCGGGCAGGAGATCTGAGATGAAGATTGAGGAGCCGATCCTGCATTGGTATATAATGACGCGCCGAGCACAGACTCGCAGCCATGTTGTGTTCCCGCCCTGAGTCGCCTCCTCCCCGGGCGCCCTCCCCCCCTCTTTATGCATTTACGCCTCTCCCGTCGCCCTCATCCCGTGCAGTCCGCAAACCCTCTTCCTCGTCGTCGTCGGCACCCACCTTCCCTCCTGGTCTCCAACAGGATCGCTCTCTACTTACTGTTCGGTCGTGCGAACTTCTTTCTCCACGACGGTCAGACTTTCATCGCCAGCCAAAGCGCATTCGCTCAGCAATGGATCATATATCTTCTTCTCGTACTCAGTCTCTTTCAGAGCCGATCATCCGTCCTCTCGCCTCGCCTCCCCACCAGCGTACAGTATCCCTCACTTCGCGAAGCTCTCCACCACCTTCGCCTCAATCCCAAATGCCTCCGCCACCTGTTCCTCAAATTCCCCTCTGCGTCCTCACTCAGGCCGACAAATCGTCCACCTATTCCTCCGACTCGCTTTTGGGCACCACCATCTATCTTCCGGACATTGAGCCCATTCCATCGATAACTGAACTTCCAGCTTCAGTATTGAAATCGTCAAAAAAAGGTCTGGGGAGGACCAAGGCTGCAGGCATGACCTGCCTCAAATTCCTCACCCTTCGCAACTCGCTGAAGGGCAATCGGCCGCAGGAGCTCAAGGGTCGATAATGACTTTCTGTTCATCATTGCACATGATCGAAAAGGCTCGATCACCCATGCTCATGGTGGCTCATTTGACTTTCTTGGTCGCAGCAGCGCTTGTTGTGCTTTTCTTGAATGCGCATATATCACATTTTGTTCACACCAACACCGACTCATTCATTCCT
>Ga0153995_1000109_pt1 | contig 15108 bp, 18 predicted proteins | sample TSNC079MetaG_FD_104678 | JGI IMG/M metagenome (GOLD analysis project Ga0153995, IMG submission 104678) | Attine ant fungus gardens microbial communities from North Carolina, USA - TSNC079 MetaG | ecosystem: Host-associated > Fungi > Mycelium > Unclassified | place: USA: North Carolina, Lumber... | reverse complement strand
GATGCTCGACTTCCCTTCAGCCCTCAGGGTTGGTTCACAGCATGTCCTTACTATATTACTGGACCACATGGGAATTGAGCAGAACTGGGCCGGCGCCAGCGATTGGTTCAGAATTCCCCGTGGTGTATTGAATTATTCTTTCGAGGGAAGCCCAGACACGAAGGTCGTCACTTGGAAGCTTACAGGTAATCTTGGCGGCGAATCGGTGAACAAATCGGCTTAATTCATGAAAAGTAACGACTCACTATCATGATAGTATGCGGACCGAACTCGCGGACCCCTAAATGAGGGTGGATTGTATGCAGAACGCCAAGGTATGCCAGTGTCCTGTTCACATACTCATTCCGTTAAGTATGTCGTAGGCTGGCACTTACCAGGATATGATGATTCGAATTGGGAACATGGTAAGCCTACCGAAGGTGTCTCCAAGCCTGGCGTTGCCTTTTACAGGTATCATCATCTTCAATGGCTCTGCCATCGGCAGTCTTACTATCTCAAATTAGGACCACCTTTGACCTCAATATACCCCGCGGAGTGGACTACCCGATTGCATTCACTTTCACCAACTCAACCATAAACCCCCACTACAGAGCCAAGGTATGTGTTCAGCGCAACTGATCGGGGGGTGAACTCATCACTTCTTCAGCTTTATGTCAATGGATATCAATTTGGAAGATATAGTGAGTGTTCAGCTTGCAGCAAGGATGGCCATCAACTTTCATCAGTCAACCACATTGGACCTCAAAGAGAGTTCCCAGTCCGTGAGTACCCTAATTGATCGGTGCTAATGGATAACATACACGCGTGTCAGCTCAAGGCATCCTGAATTATGAAGGGAAGGACACTCTAGCGGTATCATTATGGGCTACCGATGCTAATGGGGGCAAGATTGACAACCTGAGTCTAGTGCTTCGACACAAAGCGGAAACAGACTTTGGTCCAGTCATCAATGCTCCTGCTCCAGGCTGGACGATACGGCCTAATGCATATTAGCGCAGGAAATTTGGCAACGAGACTTTTGGCACGATATGCCATCAAAGACAACGGTCATTGCTCAAGCTAGGGTCCAATGCAATGCAAATATTTCTATGCGATAGAAGTTGACTACATGAGATTCAGGTCGCCGAACTTCTCCTTGTATCCTATATGAATATGAAATATGTTGCATTAGGATTGACTCGGTTAAGAAAGGGAATCGGAACTGACCAGGTACAGTCCATTTACCCTTCTTTAGCATGGTCTCAACAGCCTCAACGATACGAGGGTGGGCACGGCCGACATCCTCAGTCTGGAAAGTGGATTCAGGGTAGAATAGTGGAGAAGTAGAAGAAGACGCACTGTCAGCTCGTCGAAGGGACGAGCATCCTCGATATTGGCGAGGGTAGCCTGAAGTTCTTTGAGCTCGACATCAAGTCTGGCCTCTGTTTCCTGGGCCTTCGAGACCTAGACAACCTCAACGTGTCAATCCAAGCTAGAACGAAGAAACTCGACACCCATGCATACAGCTTTGGCTTCGAATGCCTCAATAGCCTTGATTTGAGCATCCGTGTCGCACTCAACAGGTTTGAAGTTCTTGAGAAGCTTCTCAGCCTCATCAACAATAGCCTTATTCTTGAGAATAGAACGGTACTGGGCGAAATCGACAGTGGTAGGTTGGGAGGCATATTGGCCATGCAGGCGTTGGGCATCGCCATGGCGCTTCCTGAAGGCCTGTAACGACGCGACAGTTTCTAATCAATGTCAGATTTGCACGATCACAATTTCCTATATCTCTGCAAACCTTTTCCGAGCCCAAGGGAGGAATAAATACGGGCAAAATCCTGCGACAGAGAAAATCGTTAGGGCCCTTTTGAACGCACCCATGAACTGAAGTAATGATATTTACAACTGCAGCGGCAGCAGCTTTTTGTGTTGCCATTTGCTGTTGATAATGGCATTTAATATGTCATTTTGAAAAACTGAGCAAACGACATACTCCAAAGGCGTGCGACAATGTAAGTGAATGAGGTAGAAAGATGGCGGTAATTCCCGACTACATTTCCTGTGCGCGCCGAATGCCGATGACTACCAAATTAAGTAATCCAATGCGCTGTTCAGATTTCTGTTCAACTTTCTGGCATCGTGCTAGCCATCTGAATCATTATCTTCTCTCTATTGTTCGTGTTGTTTTTACAATCTTCGATTGGGTCTGGGTAGTGGAGCATTCTTTACCCTTCTCCAAGCTGATATTCCTTCTAAACTAATTTCTCAGAGAGAAGGCGGGTGTCTTACTCATCCTATTGCAATTTTGATCCCACACTGCTCATTCCATGTGGTGAAATTAAACCTCGTGCGCTTCATGTGGTCAAGTGGTGAAAATCTATATCTCACCATCTCCGCACTTGGACCACAAGATTGGCTCCTATACTATCCCTCGGATAAGTATATAATCGCCCTTCTGTTGAGGGAGATATCAAAACACTTCGAACTAAAGTGACATCCTCATATTACCATGTCCATTACCCCAACATTATCGGCGAGCTTGAGTCGCATCTTACAGGGACCCAGTGGCACACGCAGTGCTCTTACAATAACAGCATGTGTCTTTGCAACCTGGTTCCTTGTCGCTCTCTGGAAACATTTCATCTTTGCGCACAACACAAAGGACGAAGGAGAGGGGAAAACAGACACAGGATCCAAGGAACAACAATCATATGAAGGTCTGTTCCCTCGGGTTATTATACAAACAACTGATAGTGTTGTTATCTACGAAATCAGAACGGGCACCCGTATCATTTCGTTATCCGGAATTTGATGCTTGGCCTCACGAGTTATCTGATACAAAACCTATTCCTTACAGGCCATTTCGTTGGGGAGTTTACCAGTGAGTGTCAATGGCTGTCATAATATGTGTGTGGGAACTCCAACCCGGGACATGCAGTGTGACGATGGGAACTCGGAATATGCCTTGGGCTGATTGGATAGAAGTATGTGATTATGAAGTGATCCTTCAGACCTGTGACCAACGAGGTTGTATGCAGCTTGATAATCAGTATCAGCGATATCAAATGATACGAGCACAGAGAATAGAGACCCAGGGTGAAGGAGTCGTACAAGTGCTTGATGACAATGCCAATCCCGAGGTGAAGGGTGGCAATTTGGCTGGTAAGGCGATAGGCAATTTGAAGACACAATCTTTCATTCTATCTAGCAATCGAGCTCGTCCATGAATTAGCAGAATATCTCAGTCGCCGATTTCCGACGACTTTCCATGTATCGCGGCATGCTGGACTGGAATCTAAAGACTGCCAATGGGGCTGGGATGGTTTACCTCCAATAAAATCAATCACGGTTGTCCCTCTGCGAGAGACACACAATTTGCCGTTGTCTACAACTGATGGGGAGTGTGCAGGCAAGCGTGCCATGATAATCTCTGCTCTTTTGTCAGTTCTTTAGCCTCGGAGCATAAGAGGACGGCATGCTGATAGCATCATCCTGTTGACCACAGAATCCAAGATGACTTAGCTGTCATGATTGGAGGTGGGTTGAGTCTCCGGTACTCCCGAATGAATGATCTCTTGACCTCTTGACTTGACTGCACAGGAAATGATGGGAGATACTACTTCCAAGCAGGAGCCATTTGCGTGCCTGGTGAGATATTACATTACTTATATTTCAATGTCTAGTCTGAACTGATTCCCCAACACAGGCTTTTGGAGACTGAGGGATAAGATTGGCATGTCTCTGGACGAAATCCACATTTCGGGTGGTGTACCACATTGTACGTGAAATTTTTGATCGTGAATCAGTTTTTGTTCGAGAATCAGCTCTTCGAGTTGGGCTGAAGCACTTCCTGGTCATCGCCTGCAAGGACACGTTGGACTATTCACAACTATTTTCTGGTGACTTGTGGTGTGCGGACGTCTTTCAGTCATCATCACTCCAGCGGACACGTTGAACCGTCCTGCTTGATTGCGTGTTTTTGAATTTGTTCCGAATCAAGGGCATCGGAATAGGCTGATGATACACGATATCATCATCAGATGGAGCAAAGGCGAGAGACCATGTCAGTGATTCAAAGATACCTGACATCGGATCTGGTCTGATGATCAGTTGGAATCGATAGATAAGGGTTTTCCTTGAATGTGGCAGATGGGAAAGATATATCAATTTATTAGGATCTACTGACATAAAGCCCAGATCGCGAAAAATTGCATGTCAGTTTGGAGCGGTTCTTTCGACGATTGCCGGTGGAAAAGCCGGTCATACGAAACAATTATACTTTCCAGGCAATTCGGCCAGCACTAGAGAGAAAGGACGAGGAAGTCGATCCTGAGGAATTGGCGTGGTCAGAGAGCACGAATGGACCAGAGGATGATTTTACGCTAGGAGACCGATTTGCACCCCCCAAACATCGAGCGGCACCCATGCCAGAATCACTGCGTCTGCGTTCGGAACGACAAACACTGCGAAGGCTGCCGTACAGCGGTGCAATCGTATTTACAATCCGGACGTATTTGACACCTTTAGAACTGTTGGGTCAAGAACGAGGCGTGCCGGGACGACTAGCGAGTTCTGTGCGGGCTTGGCCGAGGGAAGTAAGTGACTATAGAGGCAAGGACCGGGGAACGTGGTATGAGACTGCGCTAGACTACCTCGACCAGTGCCACCGGGAACAGGTGAATCGGGGTGAAGTTGAAGAGGGAGCCAAGGGAGGCAGATATCCGTTCTGATTGGGTGCTGTATTAGTGGAGCGGCAATTATGTACAAGATCAAATAAAGCTGTATGATGGCACGTGTTGGACAAGGCGAGAGAGGCCAGGCACAGATCTCGATCGCATCAACAACACCAAACAACTGACGGAGGAATATAACCCAGCTACGTCAGCGTCGTCATTTCTGCTCAGACCCCCAAGTCGTCACTGCTGTCACACAAGTCACGCGTCTTGTCTCGTCGTCGTCATCGATGTCTCCCAAATGCGCCTCGCCGTCTCCTCCACCGGACCAATGCTCCCAATCCCACCGCTCCCGCCCCACTACCCGCCCTGTCCGAACTGACCTCGACGCCGAGCCCAATCCCTTCGAGCTCTCCTTCCGCTCCTCGTCCAATGTCCGCACCTCGTCGCCCGTTCGCGAAGTAGTAGCCCCCGCCCCAACCTCCGGCAACAATTCCGCCGTCTCTCAGCAAGAACGACCTAGCTCACGTCATTCTCGCTCTTCAGATGAACTCCATCCTCGCACCCAGTCACCCTCACGCCCTGTCCTGCCCCCTCTTGCCTCCATCTCTTCGCCTGCCGACCACTCGTATTCGTGGGGTTGCAATCCCAACTCGGTCAACTCCCTCCGCTCTGGGCCTTTGTCTCCTGCTATGCTTACCGCGCCCCAGCAGCAGAGTGACCAGCTTCAGCATATCTCATTCGATTCCACCAACTTCCGCACTGGCCTCACCCCTCGTTCTGGTATGACTCCACGCACAGGCCTCACCCCGGGCACGGGTTTTACCCCTCTCGTCGGAGGCCCTGTTGCCTTCCCCACCTCCCCCAGTACCGCTACATTCATGGCTCTCATGAACAACTCATCCGTTGCCACCAATACTATAACGCCCAACACACTCAATGCCATCACTGGCGCTTTGAATTCGGTGCAGCATGGAGCGCCTAATTCATATCCGCCTCAGCAGCAGGACCCGAATCGTTCTACGTATCCTGTCTCCGCATCAACTGCCGCAAACAATGCCGCCAACGGCCTCTTCCTCCTATCTCAGGCTCATCAGGAGCTCACCAAGCGAGAGGAGGCTCAAGCACGGGCCGGAAATGCTACTCTTAATGGCGCCAATGGCGTACTTGCTCATCAGAATGGCAAACGTTTAAAGCGTAAATCTTATGACAACATTTCTCCTCCGCCTTCCGCCTTAGAGTTTGGGCAAGCCAGGGCTAGTAAGCGCACTCGTAGTACTGCCCACCGTAAAGGCAGTGAGCGTGGAGGGTCAGAAGGCATGGATGAGGAGGATGATAACGAGGATGTCGATGACGTCGAAGACATTGATCAAGGTCCTCCCCCACCTGCTCGCAAGGGTCTCAAGAAACTCGAGACGGAGGAAGAGAAACGACGTAATTTTCTTGAGCGCAATCGGCAAGGTGACTCGTCTCTGTCAAGTGTTGTATATTGGTACTAAGTAACTCCAAATAGCTGCTCTGAAATGCCGACAACGAAAGAAGGCATGGCTGGCACAATTACAAGCAAAGGTCGAATATCTTACCAATGAGAACGAACGCCTGTCGTCGGCCCTTATCTCTGCGCGAGAAGAGATCTCACGTCTTTCAGCGGCCGTTGGCGGTGGTGCTGGTGTGGTCGGGTCCATCCCAATGAGTGTTGCTGTCAATAGCGTGAACGGCGTCAGTGTCTCTGGTCCTGGCGTGCAGCCTGTGAGTATGAATGTCAGTCTCTCCAACAAATCAGGTGGTCTACCTGTAGTCAGCGTGGCCTCTACCGCTGGCGGTCGTTCCGGTAGCGGATATGGCTATTAGCCTCGCAGCACATCAAAATTATCATCATACACCATTGACATGTAACATTCTCGTCACTGAACACCAGCACCGTTATGTGCTTGCCTTTGATGTCTTCTCGCACATCGCTAGACCTGGTTTTCATGTACATCATACAAGCACAAAATCTCAAAATCTCTTCCTTGCTTCCTCAGAAACCTGCCGTGCAGGAAGCATGATGGAACATCTCTTGGACCGAATCACTGTACATCGGACATGATCTCGAATTTGCATTAGCGCCTTCTGAGGCTTGTGCTTAGCAAGCTGAAACCTGTATGATTCATTCTATCCTTGTTTCTCGGGCATCGGTTCTTCGGCTTACATTTCTTCCAATCTGCGGGACTGACGGGTCCAGGACCGGTTTGAGTGTACCAGCGTTGGGCTTATATGTAGTGACATGTTTTCTCCTTCCTCTTCGAGTGGAAATACAGTGAAAGCAAACCAACTTAGAAAGTTATGATGCAATGATTTTCTGTAAATGATGATATTGCCTTGCAGTTGCGACGCTCGCTGATCATGATGCCTTGGGCTTCGATGATTGTGCTGTTGGAGACTAACAATCTCTTTGATTATGTATCAACAACGTTACCTCTCTTCGACTTTTACAGTTGCGTCGAAGTGAGGTTAGGTCTAGTTTCACGGGGATAGCGCAAGTGAGCCTTGACAACTTGTTGATAACTTGTTGAAGTCCAGGTCTCAGATTTGAACCTTGGTTCATGGTCATCACGGTAGTCGAGTCGGAGACACTGGTTACCCGTTTTACAGAAAAACTTCGCGTATGCATTATTTTTGGTTGGCCCCGGTGAGCTGTGAGTTCTGTTCGCAAGGGGCTGACCATGTCCTTTTCCTAGGTCACAGAAAGGGGTATTATTGATTCTGGAGTTTAGAACCCAGTGGACACAATGCGCCGCAAGCTGGAGCCGAGTTGCTTGAATTTAGAAATGTTGATATTCTACACTACTGCGGGTCTCAGAGGTGAAAAATAATAGCCGTATGTATCAACGCAAGTGCTGACAAAACGTGTACGTGTACGTTCAGTACCCGTGTGCACTTGTATTGCTTTGCACGTCGAGGAGTTCCATTAATCTCCTGTCATCTCGAGGTCTCAGTGTTTTATTTATATTATATTCTTCTTCAAGGAATGGAAAGCGATTCTTCAGACAGGTTGGTCCGGTTAAAATCCCTGGTGCTGATAACAAACTGACAGGGGTCTCCGAGAACTTCTCGGCTCTTGCAGCAAATGTGAATATCATTTAAACCTAGTTTCAGTACTAGCAACACGAGGCGCATGGTTGTCAAACGCGAGCTTCGAGCTAGTACTTGCTCACAACATCATTTGTAGATTGATTCTCATTCATTGATATCCTCTCGATCTCTGATGCTCAGGGATTGTCAGTCTAGTAGAAGTTATTTTTACCATTGGAGTCAGCTGAAAGGCTGTACTCAAGTCCATGAAAAAGATTGTCTTGGTATTGTTGTAGTGTGAGCTGGTTCAGAAAATATCAAGGAAAATGTGTCAAATTCTTGATCTAGTTAGAAGTTTGGCCTGTCCAAATATCATTTTCCTGTGCTATCTGATCAGCTCAGTTCTTCAAAGTTCATGGAACTGGACACAATCACACAGGGAAATTGACCAATGGCACAATCCCCCAGCCTCTGATCAAGCTTCTCAGATGAATTCTGCAGATATTCCTGACTGATAATTCCAGCTCTTCAGCAGCAGTCCAGCAGCAGCACTAGATCACATATTTCTGATAACCCATCATTGATTATTGCAGGATACTTTGCGATCCTATACACAATATGACCATGTCCATCAATTAGATTAGTCTTAGTATGTGCCAGTTTTTCAACGACGGTGTCTGGGAAAGTCATGTTTCTGTTCCTCCCCTAAAGCACGGGTGGTGAAAGAACACATGGCAAAGCGTGACATATATGACATGGTTTGCCTTCGGATGACACCAGCTGGTAGAACGTCCGCTGTATCGCAATTCGGCTTTGTTTTCATCTCCTCGACCTTACTAAATCTCTCACAGTGCCTCGATATTGATTTTGAGTGTGCTCTGCAGCTATATATGTATTCGAAGTTACAGCTCTGAGGGCTTCGCGGTAACACGCCTGACCTGGTGAGCACCTGGTGTGCTAGTTAGCAAGTCCGACCTACGGCCCGACCGTCTTCCCCGAATAGCTTCATTTAGCAGAACTAGCTCGGTTCATGCTGTGTTTTTTTCTCTGAGACTGTTTCATATGCCCGCTTTTTATCCGGACATCGTTGCATCGATATAAAATAAGATGAGGTTTCTTCTGCCACCTTAGTATCGCACAAGGTGAGTTCAATCATACTCACGAGTGCCTGTGCTGTGGTTAAAAATCAGCACATCCTGGAAACCTCTGAGTTAACTCACGTTTCAGTCCGTTCTCTAGCATCAGCATGAAGCTGCTTGCTGTTTCCACTCTTGCAATTGTGACAAGCGTTGGTTTAGCATATTCGTTTCCCGACTGTGTAGATGGACCTTTGAACTCCACGACAGTGTGTGATACTTCAAAAGACCCGGCAACTCGCGCTCGAGCCCTCATAGAAATGTTGACGGACGAAGAACTCATTCAGAATACCGACAATGGTTCTGATGGAGTTCCTCGATTGGGCTTACCATCATATCAGTGGTGGTCAGAAGCATTGGCACGTCTTTAAGTAGATATGTTTTTCAAAAGCTAATGAATACCATACAGCACGGTGTAGCAGGAAGTCCTGGGGTTTCGTTCGCCCCATCTGGTGAATTCAGCTCTGCCACATCTTTTCCTCAGCCAATTGTGCTCGGAGCATCCTTTGACTTGGATCTCATAAAGGCCATTGCTAGTGTGATCAGTACTGAAGCGCGCGCTTTCAATAATGCCGGACGCGCTGGGCTTGATTACTTCACGCCCAACATCAACCCATTCAAGGACCCTCGTTGGGGACGCGGTCAGGAAACTCCAGGAGAGGATCCATTCCATATTTCGCGATATGTATACAACTTGATTGATGGACTTCAGGATGGAATTGATCCTCGTCCTTACTTCAAGATTGCGGCGGACTGCAAGCACTTTGCTGCTTATGACTTGGAAAACTGGGAAGGAATTGACCGGTTCCATTTTGATGCCAAGGTCACAACCCAAGATCTCAGTGAATATTATCTCCCCTCATTCCAGAGTTGCGTTCGCGACGCAAAAGTGTCTTCTGTGATGTGCAGCTACAATTCTGTCAACGGCATTCCTGCTTGCGGTGATTCATACCTCCTCCAGGATATTCTTCGTGACTTTTGGGGCTTCGATGATGACCGCTGGGTGACTTCCGATTGTGGTGCAATCGACAACATATTCACTACACACAATTTTACCAGTTCGTTCGCGGAGGCTGTCGCCGATGCACTCAAGGCCGGGACTGATATTGATTGTGGAAGTACCTACTCGACAAATCTGCCCGATGCCCTCAACCAGTCGCTGATCACCAGGAATGACTTAGAAAAAGCATTGACACGCCAATATACATCATTAATGAGGCGAGTATACTTGCCTGAACTATCCACAAGGGTTTATTGATCCTTTCATCCATAGACTCGGCTACTTTGACCCCCCCGCCTCCCAGCCGTTCAGGCAATTGTCCTGGACGGATGTTAACACAGCTGATGCTCAGGCGCTTGCCCACCGTGCTGCGGTTGAAGGTATAGTACTTCTCAAGAATGATGACTTTCTTCCTATCCAATCGGACGGGAAGAAAGTGGCATTGATTGGTCCGTATGTCAATGCTACTACGGACATGCAAGGCAATTATTTTGGCACTGCTCCCTTTATTGTGACTCCATTCCAGGGTGCCGTTGATGCTGGTTTTGAAGTTCAGTCCGCTTCAGGGACCACTGTGGATGGTTCGTCTTCGGCAGGTTTTGACGAAGCCATTGGAATTGCACAAGCAGCTGATGTTGTAATTTTTTTGGGGGGAATTAATAACTCGATCGAAAGGGAGTCCCAGGATCGTACTACAGTCACTTGGACAGGAAACCAACTTGAACTTATCAAGCAACTTTCTTCGGTAGGAAAACCTTTGGTTGTTGTGCAGTTTGGAGGAGGACAACTCGACGACACAGAACTTCTTTCTAACGAAGTTGTACGTTGGTTATTCCTCAAAGGTACTGCATTAGCTGACAACTCCGTAGGTTGGGGCGATCATTTGGGCTGGATACCCAGGACAAAGTGGGGGCACGGCCATTTTTGACATCATCACTGGAGCTGCTTCGCCCGCAGGTCGTCTTTCCGTCACACAATATCCTACAGAGTATGTTGATCAGGTTCCAATGACGGACATGTCGCTCCGCCCAAGTTCGGGGAATCCGGGACGTACCTACAAATGGTATAGCGGCACACCTGTTCTTGAGTTTGGTTACGGTCTACACTTCACGACTTTTCATTTTTCGTGGCATACAGAGCCAAACGTGAATTATAATATCCAGCAGCTTGTTAGCGCTGCTGGTGATAGCGGTCCTCTCGATCGTGCCACTTTTGATACCTTCCAAGTTTGTATCAAGAATATCGGGAACCGCACCTCTGATTACGTCGCCCTCCTATTTCTTAGCGGGGATAGTGGTCCTGTCCCTCGCCCGATTAAATCACTGATCTCCTTCGGACGAATCCACGATATCGGAGCCGGTACTTCCTCGGTCCTCAATTTGAATGTGACACTTGGTTCGGTCGCTCGAGCTGACGAGCGAGGCGATTTTTGGCTATTCAGTGGTTCCTATCGACTCGTTGTTGATATCGGTGATGGTGTTTTGACCCATGAGTTTGTCTTAGAGGGCCAAGATACACGTATTCTACAGTGGCCACAGAATTCTTCTGCATAGGCTTTGGATTTTTCTACCTTTCATATTGCAGTGTAGATTGAAATTGATATCTTGGATATACCATGCGCATGGCTATCTGGTTCTGATTTTCCATGACATACATTCCAGAAGGATCTTAGTATCATAAGACTCAGGAAAGATTCAATATCACGCTACCAGCAACTGCCAACCTGTTTATTGCTACTTCCAGTGAAACATCTCCTCACAATGGAAATTATCTCAGTTCGGATATATCATCGAATGTGAATGCCGATTATCTACCGTCTACCGTCGCGGCCCGGCTTGTCCCGAGACAGCCAATCTTCTGCTAACAAAGGACCTTGGCTGGCTCAGCAGATGCCAACTTCTACCTTATGAGTATGGTGACGACACGTCTTCGGACATTTAAGCTCCTCCTTCTGGCATCATATTGACTGGAACCTGATGAATCGCCTCAGTTGCTTCGTTCTGATTGCATGGGCAAGCGTATCGCATGCACAATTCAACTATTCTTTCCCCGACTGCATTGGTGGACCTCTCAAAGCAACCACTATATGTGATGTCTCCATGGATGCTCTCGTTCGAGCCCGAGCATTGGTACAGATGTTCACAAATGAAGAGCTTATCCAGAATACCGATAATGTCTCTCCTGGCGTCCCGCGGCTAGGAATTCCTCCATATCAATGGTGGTCGGAAGCTTTGGTATGTTCATCTACCGCTTTAGATTGTTCTTGACTCTCATGTATTTCAAGCATGGTGTGGCTGGGAGTCCAGGTGTAACATTTGCTTCCTCGGGCAATTTCAGTTCAGCTACATCCTTCCCACAGCCCATTGTCCTTGGCGCAACCTTCGATATGGAACTTATCAAAGCTAGTGCAGTAGTAACAAGCACTGAAGCCCGAGCCTTCAGCAACGCTGGACGGGCCGGTCTTGATTTCTTCACTCCAAATATTAATCCTTTCAAAGATCCGCGCTGGGGTCGTGGCCAGGAGACTCCAGGAGAAGATCCTTTCCTAACTTCTCAGTATGTTATCAATTTAATCGACGGACTCCAAGGCGGTATCGACCCTCGTCCCTACTACAAGATTGCCGCTGATTGCAAGCATTTTGCCGCCTATGATCTCGAAAATTGGGAAGGCATAGACAGAAGCGATTTCGATGCGAAGGTCTCCCTCCAAGATTTAAGTGAATATTACCTCCCTTCTTTCCAGAGTTGTGTGCGTGATGCCAAGGTCGCATCCGTCATGTGCAGCTTCAATTCTGTCAATGGCATTCCCTCCTGTGCCAACTCTTATCTACTCCAGGATGTACTCCGCGACTTTTGGGGTTTTAATGACGATCGTTGGGTAACAGCAGATTGTGACGCTGTTGGAAACATCTTTAACACTCACAACTTCACAAAGTCACTCGCTGAAGCTGCAGCAGATGCTCTCAAGGCAGGGACGGACCTAGACTGTGGAACGACCTACTCTATGTACCTGCCTGAGGCTTTGGAAAAGTCCTTGATTACTAGGGCAGATCTAGAGAAGGCATTGACGCGACAGTATGCATCACTTATGAGGTGTGTTGCAATTCTAGAATTTGCCATACACTATACAAATACCCCCCATGATAGAGCTGGTTACTTTGATTCTCCGGAACTCCAACCGTACCGACAACTTGACTGGTCAGATGTCAATAAACCCGATGCTAAAGCCCTGGCATATCGTGCTGCCGCCGAGGGCCTAGTCCTCATCAAGAACACTGACTTACTTCCCCTTTCCCCAACCAAACGTCTCGCTGTAATCGGTCCATATGCCAACGCGACAAGTGCCATGCAAGGCAACTACTTTGGTGCTGCACCTTTTATCGTTACTCCGCTGCAAGGTGCCGTTACCGCTGGTTTCAGAGTTCAATACGCGCATGGAACCGATGTTGGTGGCACTTCCGATGCAGGATTCAAAGAAGCCATCAACATCGGTAAGTCTGCCGACGTCATAGTCTTTGCTGGAGGTATCGACCACACTGTTGAAGATGAAGCAAAAGATCGGCTCATTATTTCATGGACTGGAAATCAACTGGAATTGATTAGACAACTTGCAGCTCTTGGGAAACCTGTGATCATCGTACAATTTGGGGGAGGTCAAGTAGACGACTCAGAATTGCTTGCAAATGATGCGGTGAGTGTAATCTCATCTTGATTCGTAGTCAGGAAGTAGCTCACGGGATATGAGGTCCGAGCTATTATCTGGGCTGGTTATCCGGGGCAAAGCGGTGGAACAGCCATCTTTGACATTATCATTGGGAAAGTCGCACCCGCTGGACGTCTTACGACAACCCAATACCCTGCAGGATTTGTAGATCAGGTCAATATGACGGATATGTCCCTTCGGCCAAGTGCTGTCAATCCTGGCCGTACATATAAGTGGTATACTGGAAAGCCTGTCGTGGAGTTTGGACACGGGTTGCATTTCACCACATTCCGGTTCTCCTGGGGAAAGCGACCTGCTGCACAATACGACATACAGCAACTCGTTCATACTGCTCGACATGAGAATCCGCTAGATGTTGCGACCTTCGACACATTTTACATCAACATAGAAAATACGGGCGAAGTCATCTCTGATTATGTTGCTCTCTTATTCCTCAGCGGTGATGGTGGCCCAATCCCTCGGCCGATTAAATCGCTCATTTCTTTCGCTCGGGCACACGGAATCGAGCCGAATTCCTCGTCCACAGTCGAATTGAAGGTGACTCTCGGCTCTGTTGCACGTGCAGACGAGAGGGGTGATCTCTGGTTATTTAGTGGCTCCTATCGAATTGTTCTGGATGTTGGAGAGGATGTGCTAACACATGACTTTGTCTTGACCGGGAATTCTGCACGTATCTTACAGTGGCCCCAAAATTTGTCTGTGTAGACATTCGGTCATGTATGTGATTGTGTTTCAATTTTTTTCTTGAGGACAACGTGTTTTGAGTGTGGGTCCCTCATGCCAGCGTGGAGGGTCTGTCCACTCGTGCCTGATAAATCTGACAGAATCTCATAGGAGATCAAGCCTCTAGACCCCGTGATAATATGATTCATACAAGAAATCGTATAATAGTCGTACCAAGAAACATATCGGTAGATCACGCCCTTGAAAACAAAACCAAGGAGCCCTTTACAATTCTCCCACTTGATCAATTACCTTGCCACCTTGACGCTCAACCCCTCTTTTCTAGTTCTAAAACTGTCATTTTTTCGCGCAACTCCAAGGGAATGTTATTCGTCACAACGATCTCGTGCCTTTCTAGGTGTGAATGATTTCCTGGTTTGACTGACTCCCATTCGGAACCACAGCACAAATTTGGAAGGTTAGAATTTACAACCATGGGAATGAGGCGTCTTGGGTGCGTCACGTATAATAAAGCAAGTTTCGCGTCCACATATACCCCGAGCTAGGATGAAGAGTGCTCTCTTGATCTTGGTCATCTCTGCCGTCTTTGGGGCGACACAAACGACATTTCATCGGAGAACTTACTTTTATGCTGGAGGAAAGTATGTCCCACAAGGAAACTCAAGTATCATGGAGGGTAGCATATATATCGAGCGGCTGACTCCGCAGCATGTTACTCAACCCTTGCCACTACTCATAATACATGGACACGGTTAGTAGGCAATTGACTTTATATATTCCTTTGCTAATGATATCAGCTATGACTGGTACTAATTTTCTGAATACTCCTGATGGGCGCCCAGGCTGGGGAGATTT
>Ga0153995_1000108_pt1 | contig 15159 bp, 22 predicted proteins | sample TSNC079MetaG_FD_104678 | JGI IMG/M metagenome (GOLD analysis project Ga0153995, IMG submission 104678) | Attine ant fungus gardens microbial communities from North Carolina, USA - TSNC079 MetaG | ecosystem: Host-associated > Fungi > Mycelium > Unclassified | place: USA: North Carolina, Lumber... | reverse complement strand
GATGGACCACATCGCCAAGATCAATATCCGTGGCGATTCCACCTTCGCCCTGATGCTGGAAGGCCAGCGACGCGGCCACAAGCTCTATCACTACACGCCAGACCGGCTGTCGCTGAATGACGGCCGGGTCGAGGCGGCGATCGAGGCGGTGACCGTCCGCGACGTCCCCGGCGACCATTTCTCGCTCGGCGAGGCGGAGCGCACCGACCTCTCGACCCTGGACGTCGTGTTCCTGCGCCAGGACCCGCCCTTCGACATGGGCTACATCACGACGACGCACCTGCTCGAGCGCATTCATCCGAAGACGCTGGTGGTCAACGATCCCGCCGAAGTGCGCAACGCGCCGGAAAAGATTTTCGTCACCGAATACCCGAAGCTGATGCCGCCGACGTTGATCTCGCGCGATGCCGAGGAGATCCGCCGCTTCCGTCAGGAACATGGCGACATCATCATCAAGCCGCTGTTCGGCAATGGCGGCGCCGGCGTCTTCCGCCTTTCGGAAGGCGACCAGAACCTCGCCTCGCTTCTGGAGATCTTCTCGGCCGCCTATCGCGGCGAACCCTATGTCGTGCAGCGCTACCTGCCGGCCGTTCGCGCCGGCGACAAGCGCATCATCCTGGTCGACGGCGTCGCGGTCGGCGCGATCAACCGCGTGCCGGCGGATGGCGAGTCGCGCTCCAACATGCATGTCGGCGGTCGCCCCGAGCCGATCGAGCTGACCCGGCGCGACCGCGAGATCTGCGAGGCGATCGGACCGGATTTGAAGAAACGCGGTTTCGTCTTCGTCGGAATCGACGTGATCGGCGACCACCTGACCGAGATCAACGTCACCTCGCCGACCGGCATCCGCGAGGTGAAGCGCTTCGGCGGCGCCGACATCGCCTCGCTGATCTGGGACGCTGTCGAAAGCAAGCGCTGAGGTTAACAGGATACTAACAACATCCGCGCTGCCCACCGGCGCGGATGTTCACGACCTGTTCTTGTATTCCCGCTGCAATTGCCGTAACGTCATCTCCACAACGGGGAGACGGGCATGGTTGCGCATGTCACGACGGTGGCCTTTCAGGGCATCGAAGCGGTTACGGTCGACGTCCAGGTGCAGATCGCGCCGGGGTTCGCCGGCATCATCATCGTCGGCCTGCCGGACAAGGCCGTTGCCGAAAGCCGTGAGCGGGTGCGCGCCGCCCTGCATGCCTCCGGCCTCGCCTTGCCGCCGAAGCGGATCATCATCAACCTCGCGCCGGCAGACCTGCCCAAGGAAGGCAGCCGTCGCAGGGATCAACTAATTGATCTCTTTAATGTATTGACAACTTAACAAGATTAACTCACACAATACTCACCCCCGAGACAAAGCAAATGGATATCACCGGTTTGGCTATAGCCGCCGCAGGCGAGATTGTGTCCGATATCGATTCCGCCAAGCGCTGCGCGTCTCTGGACGAGGCAAAGGAATATCTCGATAGGGCGCAAGTTTGGGCTCGTCGGATCTTGGAAAGTGGCGCGGCAGCCGCGCGGGACAACTGAATGCCGATCGTCGTCTCGGTCGGAGAGAACGCCGGTTGGCTTGGCCTGAGCATTGAGCTTTGGTCTGGTATCATCGGCGCGGTCTTGGGTGCAGTGGCCAGTGGTGTGATTTCTCTGCTGCTTCAAAACCAAGCCTATAAGCGTCACTCTGCCGATGCTGCCGCACAGCGCCATCTGGAACGGCGAGTTGTCGCGCTATCGATCCTGACGCGTCTGATGTCGGTCGATTCCAATGTCGTGAATCTTCGAGCCTACCTTCTTGACCAAAGCGAAGGGGTAATCCGCACCCCCGGTCACCCAATGCTTTGGGCTCGCGTTCGAGCGCTCCCCTCACTCCCTGGAGAGGTCCATTTTACAAATGAGGAACGCGCCTTGGTCTTTTCGCTAGGAGACGAAGCGCTGTTTGCAGGACTCATGAGCCTTGAGCCGCACCACAATTCGATTATTGGGGCGCTAACTGCATACCCCGCTATTCGGGCGTCCCTGAACAATCTCCCGGTAACCGAAATCCGGGGCGGGGTTGGCGTCCTCGACCCGGATGCGGCGGAGTTCCATGCCGCCATCCCTCGGATGACCGAGGGGAATACTCTGCTTGAGGGCGTCTGGGACAGCCTCGATCGCTTGGCTTCCGAGGCGCAGCAATTGCCCCCCAATTTCTTGGCGCGGGCGAAAACCGCCCACCTATTTGATGAAGCGACAGTGTTACGTGATGATCCCGAGGTTGCTCGAGCTAGGCTTTAGCGTTCGAGCTGTCCGTCATCTCGACTGCCCCATGTTGATGCCCGCACGTTCACCTCTTGGGGCGCACTGGCGCGGTCGCCAGGATGTCGGCTTCTGCTGCTGCGGCGATGAAAGCTGAGCGCGCGAGATCGTAGCCCTTCTGCCCTTCCCAAGCCTGTAGGCACGCTTCCCGCGCAGCCAGATGCGCCGGCGTCGAGAGGAATTCGCGGGGCCACCGATTCAGCAGGATGTCGGCCGCCTTGATAACGTCGGAAACCGACAGGCGCACGCCTGCGCTGATCCAGATGAAGACGGAGTCGAAATCCTGAGCCATCCGGGATCACCTGCTGTGAGGAATCGGATATGCACCGGCCTTCACCATGGAGCCCGGAATGCCCGAAATCGTACGACGCATGTTCCTCGAGGAAAAGAACCTGATCGCTGAGGAGCAGGATTGGAAGTCGCGCGAGCTGCCGCTGAACGCTCGTGGATGGACCGCCTACTGCATATTCCTGACGGACCGGGAACGCGGAAAGCTTGAGGACGAGATCCGCAAAGCTCTCCCTCGCAACACGCTGGTCGTCGTGCCGTCGCAGAACCCGGCCGGACTGTGGGTCAAGGGCGCGCATTGGGAGATCTGCCAGGCCATCGATGCGCTGAGGCTGTAGCCCAAACGCAAAAAGAGGCCCGCAGTCCATGGAGGACGCGGGCCTGAGAGCATGCTAAATGGGCGCGCATGAGGAGCGGCTTCATGACGAACCTACTAGACGACCCAATGATATCGGGCCTGTATCGCGGGTATTTGGCTCAAGCGATCAACCGCTTTGGCCCTGCTGTCCATGGTAGGCCGGTCAGGAGCATCGTCTACAAAGGCGATATCCCCGAATGCACACACCTCAACGAGACCGACCTTGAGATCCGGCTGACTGAATCCGCCCGACAAAACCGGCAGCAACAGAAGATCCAGCTCTCACATGAGGCTGTTCATGTCATCTGCAGAGGCCCAAACACGACGGCAAGATTGATCGAGGAGGGGACAGCGGTACACTTCAGTATGACCGTGAGGCCCTATGAAGCTGGCTATCTAAAGAAGGTGATTGATTGGGGCTTGCCACCACAGTTTCTGGTTGCTGCAGATCTCTACCGTAAGCTCATCAGCACGCGCCGCGACGCTGTGAAACACATTCGGACCAAGCAGGCGCTAGTTCTCGATGAGCTGACGACTGATCAGCTAGCAGATGCAATCCCTGCGCTGGGGGCCACAGATCGAGAAGCGCTCCTCTTACCTCTCTCCGACTGGCAAATAGCTGTTCAGCAGGGGTGGGCCGACTTGGAAAGTGGCCGAGCCGCCCTTCGGCAGTGGGCAAGATAGAAGCTCCGGAGCCCTATCTCGGCCGGGCTGGTTCGATGAGGTTGGGGATGCGGGCGGTTGAGGAGTTGAGATGGCCGAAGTCGACGACCTGAACAGGAACGAGCAGCGACTGCTCCGAAAGACCGCGTTTAAAGGGACCGACCACAATCAGAAGATCTGGGCGCTCCAATGCGAGCGGACGGACTGCGGACACGTCTACGGCGCCAACGGGTCAGACTTTCATCATCGCCGCTGCCCGAGTTGCGACGGCGGCGCGCCCGGCATCTAGGGCGGCTGGCATCGCGGTGCATCGCGTCGCCATGGGTTCGGGGGGCCTCAGAAATGCGCAGATCCATCATGGCGGCGCTCGCCGCATACGCGATCTTCACCGGCGAGGCTCTCGCGGCCGAGGTGCACGTGATCGACGGAGATACGCTGAGGGTCGACGGCAAGACGATCCGCATCTTCGGCATCGACGCGCCCGAGGCCGGCCAGAGCTGCAGGAAGCCCGGCGGCGGCACATGGCAGTGCGGCCAGGCGGCGATCAACCAGATGGAGACGGCCATCGCCGAGGGCGAGGTGACCTGCGACGACCGCGGGCTCGACGTCTACGGCCGCACGCTCGGTGTCTGCAAGATTGCTGAACTCGACCTCGGCCGACACATGGTGAAGGAGGGTCTAGCCTGGGCCTTCCGGAAGTACTCGACTGACTACGTCGCGACGGAAGACCAAGCGCGCACCGCCGGCATCGGCATTTGGGAACAGGAGAGCGAAGCCCCTTGGGATTATCGCAAGCACCGCTGGGACAGCGCCGCTCAGAAGGCGCCCGAGGGGTGTCCGATCAAGGGCAACATCAACAAGAAGGGCGAGCACATCTACCACGCGCCTTGGTCGCCCTGGTACAGCCGGACCAAGGTCAGCGTCGAGAACGGCGAGCGGTGGTTCTGCGACGAGGGCGAGGCGATCAAGGCTGGTTGGCGGGCGCCGTATTGGGGGCGATAGCCAGTCGCCGCAGTGTCGGCGTCGACCATACCTGATTGGTTCGGAGAGATTGGGATGCGAGGGTAGCCATTGACAACGGCTGAGGCCCAGTTGTCCTGATTGAGAATCAGTTGCAGCCCATGTAAGGTTCACGCATTGGTCGATTGACAGCTAGGGGAACTAACCGGCCGATAGGGAGGCGCAACTCGCGCGAAGCTGATGTTGAACATGCCGACCCGCTCTTCCGATTCAAGCTCCAAGCGCTCCTCCCGGTCGCGTTATCAGCCGCCGAGCAACTACTCGACTCTCAGCCTCCAGGACGTCCTGGAGGCTGGAGGGCGGCCGGCCGTTGGTAGGAAGCAGCTTGAATTGCTTCAGCGACAAGACCATAGCGAAGGCGACGTCCGACTCTACGTGGCGGGCGACACCGACCTGTTCATCGAACCGTGCGTCTCGATCGTGGGCACGCGCGATGTCTCGGAAAATGGCCGGCGACGCGCCGCGCAGTTGGCCAGGGCACTAGTTCGGGCTGGGATCGTGGTCGCTTCGGGTCTGGCTAAGGGCGTCGATACCGCAGCTCATTCAGCCGCGATTGAGAACGACGGCAGGACGATCGCGGTAATCGGCACCCCCTTAGGTAAGGCCTACCCCGCGGAGAACGCTGACCTACAGACTGCAATCTATGAGCACCATCTGTTGGTTTCGCCATTCCCTGAGGGAGAGGTCGTATACAAGACCAACTTCCCGAAGAGAAACCGCGTAATGGCCGCGATTTCGGACGCTACCGTCATTATCGAGGCATCTGACACATCCGGGACACTGCACCAAGCCGCCGAGTGCCAAAGGCTCGGCCGCTGGCTGTTTATCGCACAGTCGGTGGCGAACGACCCTACTCTAAGTTGGCCCGCCAAGTTCCTGGACAAGCCGAGAACAAGAATCCTCAACTCTGCGAGTGACGTAATCGATGTCGTCATCAACAGAACTTAAGGGAGCAGCGATCGTCCGCTACTACACAGGGGACGCCACACCGCGCGGGGGAGATTACGACGGCATTGCCATGGTCAAAGCAGTCAAGGGCCGGACCTTCAACAATTTCTTCTACTATGGCGGAAAGAAATACGATCAGACAAATGCAGAAGAGTTTGCAGCTAATATAGCTCCGGCCGAAATGGCAAAAAGTATTTTGGGCCGAATAGCCAACACTGCGACGCTGGTGCCGATACCAAACTCCCACGTCATCGCTGAGAACACCGAGGGTTTTAGAACGCTCTCCCTGGCACAACGGATTGCTGCGATGAGCGCCGGACGGTTGACAGCGGTTCCCGCCTTGGTCTTCAAAGAGCCGCAAGCTAAGTCCAGTGAGAACGGCCCACGAGCGGCCAGCCACTTTGAACAAGCGTATAAACTGATCTATGCGATCGATGGCCCCATCGTCCTTGTCGATGATGTGACGACGCTGGGCGGTCATTTCGTCGGCGCGTGTTGGAAATTGGCCGGCATCGGCGCGAGCGTTGAGATGGCCTCCGCATTCGCGTCTACGACACACGATCAGGTTCCGAGCCCTTTGGCCGAACACGACTTCACTTACGACCTCCGGCGTCCCTCCGACATTTTTGCCGCCTTCTTCCAGCCTCCAGGGCAGATCGCTTAGACAGTCGGCCCACCAACGTCATGATGGCTTTCGCCGGCGAGGAAGAGGATGGCCTTGTGTCTTCCTGGCAATCGATGGAGCGCCCGGTCGTACCTCCATCGCACCGGCAAGGGCCCCGCTCAAACACTGGGCAGAGTCATCTGCAGATGGCTTCCCAGCGCGGGACCTGCGCTCCCCTCGACACCTCAGTCGCCCCTCGCTCGAGGCTCATCTCAGAGAGCGCGGGAACCTGGCGCTACGGGGATCGCCGGCGCGGCTTGCGGAGCGCCTTGTTTGGCCGCTCGACCTGACAGGATTGCGGCAATCAGTTGCCGTCTAAGCGCCTTTCGAGAATCTATAACGAGATCTGTCGCGACGCTTTCGCCTAGTTGCCCGCCGATGTGGTCTTTGACCGCGGCGTAGTAAGCATCTTCGTCAGACTGGCAGGCAGCGAACGCCCCATCGACGATCGTCTCAGCCCCATCAGTGTTGCTATGCATCACCGCTGCTGCGAACGCGAAAACACAGTCACCCCACCTCAGCGCTATCTCCCGCGAGGCGCCTTCGCTCCGTGCCATCTTCTGACCAGAATAGAAGGAGGCGACGAAGAGGCCGCGGATCGTGCGATCATAGACAGACGCGATTAGCCTCGACTGCTGCTTCTTCGCGACTTTGAACGATGCCATGGCTCGCCGCGCGGCCTGCAAATGCTGACTGCACCTTTGCGCAACCGTGGTTTCAACGCTGTCAAAGTCGACGTTGGGCTGGCTCTTGCCGAGCTCAAAAAAGAAATCCTGCCCGCATTTTCGATAGTCGTCGAGCTTCGGGAAAACTGCCCTCTCTAGATCGTCGGCGCTGGATCTCGCGGGGTCCCCCCCGGCCAGAAAAGCAATAGCTCCGACCATAGCTAACACTAGCCCGAACTTGCCCCTGCGCATTGCGTTCCGCCTTTGAACCCGAACTGGGCTACCGCACCCTAGCCGCGCGGCCAGGCAGCTCTCAAAGTTTCCACTCGATCCCATCGAATACGGACGAAGGCGATCGCGCCTGCGGCCGTTCCACCAACGATCGCAGAAGCCACGGCCCACTGCCAGACGGTGGTGGCCGAGCCAGCATTCTGAACGACATCGCTCAGCATCAGGGTGACGAATCCGGTTCCCCAGATCGCGGCAGCAATCGCGACGTGGGATCGCGTCAAAAGCCGGGTTGGCAGGTAGAGACTGAGGAACGCCGTGATGGCGTACTGCGCAACCAGAAACAGGAATTGCACGACAGGAACTTGGATTGAGGACACAGCCAACGCTGAGCCCAGAATTGCCGATACCGGCATGAAGAGGACCGTTGCCAGGCCGATGTGAAGCACCGTTTGCCACCAAGCTCGTTCGTCGCGCGTCTCAGTAGTCACTGCGATCCCCCTCCCGCATTGCTAGAATGATAATAGCCAGATCCGCGTCGACGAATAGAGCCGTTTGGATGATGTCCGAAGGGGATGGCCGGAGAACGCAAAAGGCCCCTCCACCGCCGAAGCCATGGAGGGGGCAAGTTTTCGGGGAGGAGCCCTAGGAGCCTCGCAGGGCGCGCCAGCGGCGCGACCAGTCCTATCGATGCGGCGGCTTCCGCGGGCGGTGCGTCGGCGTCCGCGGCTTCCTGGCGAACTACTCTTCTAGACCGCGCGCCACCTCGTCCCGGATCATCCTCAATCGCTCTTCCTCGGCCCCCTTGCGCTTCAAGGCTCGCCTTCAATGCCAGTAGGCGCTTGGCCGACGTCCACTGTGCAACGTGCTAGGCGCAGTCGGAGTGGCGATACGGAGCCTGATCAGTCATCCGTTGTGCCCCTTCGTATAGAATCCTACCCTCCCTAAAGGCACGCATAGGTTTGCTCGTAGAAATTATTCCCGCCCCCTCTTTCAAAGGCAATGGATCAATGGCAGCTTATGGGCCGAATGATCGATGGGGGATGGCATGAAAGCTCTTTTAGCTGCCGCATTGATTCTTGGGAGTATATCTCCCGCATTCAGTGCCACTAGAATTTCTCCTGTTTGCTCTCGCCAGTCCGCGCCGCTCGGCCTCCCGACAGGCTCTCCCCCCGCAAGAAAGCTCGTCGAAGCCAACGCCTACACACCTGTGGCGCGGGCGGCCTTGAAACTCGCTTATGCCATCGAAACCGGCCAGCCCGACCCATACATCGGCGTGACCGGAAACTTCGACGGCACTGGACTTTCCTTGGGCATAATTCAGTTCAACTTCCTTGGCAGCATCCAGTCCGCGTTCGGCAAAATCGACAAGGCGAAATTCAACGAAAAGATGCCTGTTTGGGGCGAGCAGTTCTACGCGGCAGTTCACACAGCGTCCCCATCGGCCGCGGTCGAAAAGGTACTGCCGATGCAGGACGCGAGATACTCACAGCGGACTCACAAGACAACCTGGGTAATTAAACCCGACGCATTGAGGGAGTTGCGGGCATTTCTCGCCAGTGATGAGGCTCGGACGGCCCAAGACAACGCCGCCTCTCGTGTGTACCAGAGGGGCTACTCAAGGGCCCTTCAATGGGCGCAAGAGCGCGGCGACACAAAGCCGACAGCGCGTGAGATAGCCTCTTTCGTTGACAACGAAGTGTTCAGCGGTGGCGCGCTTGGCGGAATTTGGATCAAGCAAGCCAAGTCGTTCAGAAGCAATTTTGACAATGACGGTGAGATGATAGCCTTCGTCTCTGCGTGGTTAAAATCGTGCCCTTACAAGGGTGAAGGCTTCCTCTATGGCGAGATCGACTCGGCGAACGCCGTAGCGGCTTGGGCCGCGAAGTACCCGCCGGGGGCCAAACTCGACGATGACAAGGCACTCCTGTTTGCATTTGGCTTCCTGAGAGCATTGACAGCCAATGGTCCGCCGACCCTGAAGGGTCAGAGGGATCAGCATGGGATATTCAAAGCACAAGTCGTAGCGCGTCGAAGCCTCCCCGCTCTGGGTGTCGGCACAGCGAACGGCGTGTCGTGGCCGGGCGGAGTACTAGATTAGAGCCAAGCCGTCCTCGGGGGAGCTGTCTGTAGTGTCTATTCGCATATCTGGGGGATCATGACATGCGTAGGTTCACTCAACTGGCGTTGGCGGTGATTTCGATTACCTCCTTTTCATACCGATCTCAGGCGGACGAGACACTTTATCGGGTGAGCGGGGCAGCCATTCAGGATGGAGCTGGAGGGCAGATAGCGAAATTCCAACGTGCGGCTGTCGAAGCCCTCAAAAAATGCGGCAACAACCTGACGCAGCTGAGCGCGGATGGAAAATTTGGACCGGGCACAAGAAGGGCTGTTCAAAGCTTGAGCCGATGCCCTGAGATAGCGGGGCGATTGGAGGATCGAGGATCCGTCCAGTCTGGCGCCATAACTCGTGAACTCTGGGGGATTTTGCTTCCAGGTGAACCTTTGCCAACCGTCGACGAGCGAACTGTCGGATTGCTCCTTGCCTTTGAAGCAACCGATTTCAACCATGCCGAATGGAACTTTTGTCAAAACAAGCCGCTGTACAATCCAGCCGCAGGCCAAAGTCGATGTGTATCCAACGATGCGCGATCGTTCCTGACCTGGGGGCCGAACGGTGCTACTGCGGGACATGGAAGAGAGATACTCGCAATTGTTTCGCAGGTTGATCAGAACCGACCTGACTTGATCGACGCAGCATTCGCGGAAGAGGCCCCCTCCCTTCGCAAGGCTATTGCCTTAGAGAACCGAGCCGACAACTCAGACCTGGAGATACACCTTTGCAAGGTCTGGCTTGATAGGGACCGACGGCAGGCGTGGAAGGATGGCTTTGCTGAGTTTGGAATTCAGCCACAAGTTCAAAAGACATATAGAGATCTCTACAAGTCGGCCAATTTTGACGGCGGCAAGATCGAGAGGTTTTACCGCCTCTGGAATCAGGCAGGCTTGCGGCCCACCGAAATCGACTATGCATTTTTCGTCGATAGGGCGGCTCACTCGACTCCGAATGACGCCAGAATCTCGGCCGCGCTTGCCAATGCGCCACGCAACGCGAATGGAATGATAACGTCAGCAGCGGCTCGGCGGGCGGTGTCACTAGGCAATCGCGCAGGAAACGTTAGCCAGGTCAAAGATCGACTGGGCAGAGATGTCACGTTCTATGCCGATGCGTTTGAGCCAGAGCTCAGTCGTGAAGAGAGATTGGCTTGGAACGATCGTGGTCGCCGGAAGGCCTCGGACGTTGGCCTTTCAGATCAGCGCCCCGCACCTTCCTTTCGCGCGGAAGCAGCAATTGCATGGCAAACGGCCACCCCAGTCTCACTGAGCTCGACCGAACGTGAGGGATGCCCGCCAGCGGTACTGAACCCGGAGAAGCCCATACGGAATTAGCTGCCCACGAGAGGCGATTGCTATGGCACGCAGAATAGCATTGGCAGCTTTGACCCTATGGCTTTTGCATAGCGAAGGCTTTGCCCAAGTGCCAGACGCTGCAACTGGCGCAACTATCCCCAACGCGAGCAACTGCTCAGCGCTTCACGGTGCCGGCGCTGGTGTGGTCGCTGTAAGACAGTTTGCCGGCCCGTCAATGCACTGGGCACATTCCCTATGGATGCCTGACGGCTGGCCGACGATCGTTTACGGACCGACATATTTTCAACTGCCTCCCGCAATGCAGCGTTTCACTTCCGCGCATGAATGCGGTCACCTCAGAAACCAGAGCACTGACGAATTTGCTGCCAATTGTCTGGCTCTTCAAAGCGGCGGCTTCACGCTGGCCGAAGTCCAGTTCATCGGCGCGTTTCATCAGAACATCGGCCCATTGCCCCCGAACTACGGCGGCAGCGGAGCCGCGTTCTGGGCAATCACTGTGGCCCGCTGTCCAGCCTTAGCAGAGCCGCCTTTATGACTGAGATTACCGCCAAGAGGAACACGAGCCGCTGTCCGGCTCATCCAGGCGACCTCGACGCAATACCGCAGCGAGAAGGTTTTGGTTGCTCGGGCATTAGCGCGGCCGAGACTTCACCGCTTCCAATGTCGCCGTGAGCGCAGCGATCTGGCTGGCTTGATTGTCCACCTTATCGGTGAGCTTCACGAGCTGCGCCAGCACTTGGTCCTGATAACGGATGCGGTCCTCTCGGCCGACCGTCTGGGTGTTCTCGATCAGCGTGACGCGCGTCTTCAGACTGGCCGTGGCATCAACAGCCGTGCTGGCATCGGCTGAGATGTCAGCGAGGTAGAGCCAGAACAGAAACCCGATGGCGCTCAGCAGCGCGGGCGTCACGAGCATGGCAAGGCGCGAAAGCACCAGGATCGTCGTGTTTGCGGCGAATTGATCCGCACGCGTCACGATATCTTCTCTCGTCATCGTGGCTTCCATCCGCAGGTTTTGGCGCCGTAGGTATTGTGCTTGAGGATCTGCGAGGCTGTGCCATCTGTCAGGCGGTCTTCCACGGAAGGCCGGATCGGGCTCGACGTGTCGCAGAAATCACCGTTCACCGTCGTCACGCAGCCAGCCATCAAGAGCCCGCTGCCTATCAGCGGCGCCCATCGCATCAACCTTTTCATCGCTGGTCTTCCTTTTGGAGATGGCCGTCAGCTTGCCGACCGCTCGGGCAGCGCGTTCCTGCGCCCTGCCCATGGCCATGAGTTTTAGAATCACGCCGCCGATGACGACGACGATTGCCAGCACGGCGGCGCAGTAGCGGCCGACGCGCGTGGCGAGGAACCATGCGATCACCTCGACGTCTGCAGCTGCTTGCGGATGAAGTAGAAGGCCGCCACGACACCGCCGATGATGATCAGCGCGCCGATGGCATAGGCGATGGGGCCAGGGCCGTTGGCGGCTGCAATCACCGTGCCCGCAGCGCCGGCAATCGGCGTCAGGATCTCCGGCTTCGTCAGGATGTTCGGCTTCGGTGGTTCAGCGGGGACCGATGCGCTGGAGACGAACGCGCCCTTCACCCATAGCCCGCCCTCGGCGTTGCGTCGGTTCACCAACCCGGTGATGCGCTTGCCGTTGTCGTTGACCCACTTAAGAAGCTCAGCCGGGACCGACGCGTAGTCGCCCTTGTTCAGCTTCTTGAGCAAGGTCGAGGACTTGAACTGCCCCTCCCCGACGTTGAAGACGAAGGAGACGAGCGCGGCGAACTGGTTGTCGTTGAGCGGCACCTTCACCAGCCGTTCGACAGCCTCCTCCGCCTCGCGGAGATCCAGCTTCAGCAGTTCCTCGGCCTTCGCTTCCGTGATGACGGCCCCAGCCTTCACGGCATAGTGGCTGTCGGACGTGTGGCCGTAGCCGATGGTGAGAACGTTGCCGGTGTCGAGGTAGGCCTTAGCCTTGAAGCCCTCGAACCGTTTGACCATGGCGATGCCATCGCCCGAAACTACGCGGGTCATGTCTTGTCTCCGGTGATGTGATGAAATGAGAGTGGTTGTCGTGATAAATTCGGATGCCGGGGTGCCTTAAATCCTGGCTGCGCCCAGAACTACCGCCCGCCGGCCTCCGCATTGCCGTGTGCGTTTTTTGGAACCCAGTGAGGATCAATCGAATTATCTGCCGCGGGCGTGTCGTCGGACATGCCGATCCGCCGACCTCAGATCCGCAGTGCGCGGGGTTCACGTCCCTAGCGAACCGCCCGCACCAATCCCCCCCTAGACGGCAGAAGCGAGCACTGGCAGAAACGCAGCGTCAACATGCCAAGGGGGCCTGATATGAAGAAGACCTACGAAAAGCCGTCGCTCAACAAGTCCGCACTGTTGCAGCGCGTTGCAGCCTATATCCCGACGAGCGGTCAGCCCGACTAAGGGATTGCAGCCCGCCGGTTGGCCCCGCCACCGGCGGGTTCGCTATTCGGGCGCGAGGATTACTTCCGGATCCAAGCCGAGCGCTTCGACCATCAGAACTGTATCGGCATCGTCGAAATAGACAGCCGGCTGATCCGGCGCGACCCAGCGAGCGAACTTCGCCCAGTCGGATTGCAGCGCCGCCATCGCCTGGTCGATCATTCCGGCATCGATCACCCGCTGCGTGACCACGGATTTCGGCACCATGCGGCGCGGCCCTGGCGGGATGTCCTCGAGGATCCAGGTCGGCACGTCGTCGACGAACGTGACGCCGTCGATTCCTCGTGAGACCTGGCGCTTTCCGGCTGGGATGATCTCGGGAACGACTTGGGCGATCCGGAAGCCGAAGCCCTCCCAGCCGTGCTGGACAGGCGACACCTGCGTGGGCGTTTCAAGCCCCGGCAGGTCAATGCGCCCGACCGCTTCGTCGAAGACGGCGAGGATGGCGAGCGGTTCAAGGTTTAAAAGTGACAGCATGCCTCATGACCTTCCTAGCGAAGTGCGAGAACGCCCATGGCGCCATAGGTGGTTGATCCGCTGGGCGACGCGACGGCGGTGACGGTTGCGCCAGAAGTCGACGCGAGAGCAGCGCCCGAACCAGCGGTCTGCGCACCCGACGTATCTTCGAAACTCTCGACAAGGCCCGTCCATGTCGTTGTGCGCTTGCCGGAGCTCCAGAGGATCGCGCCGAAGGCCACACCTCCGGGCTGGATGGTGATTGACTGCGAATAGGGCGACGACGAGTCATAGATCATCGCCGTCGTCGGGATCGGGCTGAGCAAATCATAGACCGCCCAGACGCCGCCGGTGGGCTGCGCCGAGGACGGATTTGAGAGGACGATGGTGGCCGTCGTTCCCGTGGGCACAAGCGCGATGAAGAAGACGACGCCGGCATTGGTCGCCTGACTAAAGCCGATCCGCGTCGCGGCGACGCCGCCGATGGTCAGCGACGTGGGGGCCGCAGCGCCAGACGATGCAAGCCGGCCCAACCCGACGACCACATATCGACCCGCATCCGCTGGGCCAATCGATACGTTCGTCCATGTGTTGGTGGCACCGGAAGTGTACGCCAAGGTACCGCCGACGACGAACGACGCAGGGTTCTTCGGCACGAAGAAGAAGCCTGGCGCGAACCAGACAAAGGTTTCGCGAGCCTGCTCGCGCGAGATCCGGCCGGTGGCGACGAGTTCCTTCAGCGCCGCGCGCCGTTCCAGACGCGAGGCCGGCCAAAAGGAGGGTTTGAGCAGGCGATCGTCGGCAGGGCGGATAATGGCCGGCGCCGGCGGCAGCCAGATGGCAGGTGCGTCGGCGACCAGCATCAGTTGGCCACCACGATCAGGGTCGAGCTGTACTGCCCGATAATGCAGGAGCAGGTGAACTTGGCGCCGTTGACGGTCGAGAACGAGTCGCCCTTGACGGTGGTCCAACCGGTCGTGGCGATAGCGCCGGCAGAGGCCCCGTTCAGGATCTCGAGGATGTAGGTGCCTTTCTTGGTGCCAGGCGCCAAGGCGAACGGGCCATTTGCAGTGACGTACTGCATCGGGCCGTTGCCCGGGTCTGGTGTCAGGGTTCCCGTCGAGATCGTTCCGAGCCCGCCGGGAACGATGTTCGCGCCACCGGTCACTTGCTGGCCATTCAGATCGGCCCGCAGCATCTTGTCGACGATGCTGCCAAGAAGCGTGATGGCGATGTCGGCCGCCGTCGTCACATTGATCAATGCGCCGGTCGACGATTGAGCCAGCGTGCGCGACACCTTTTTCGTCGCCGTCGTATAGACGCCGATGCCGGTTTCCCAGTCTGAGCCCTGCTCGATCCGGTACGAGAACGAATCCCCGTCGGCGACGCCGGAAGTATCGAACGTCTGGTAGTAGCCCTTGACCGGATCGGCGATGGCGATGCCGAGCGTCAGATCGCCCGCACCGCCCGCCGAGATCGACATCCGGGCGAGGTCCTTATGAACGAAAGCCATGGCTTTCCCCTAGTTGTAGAATTCTTTCCAGACGCCGCCACGACCAATCCAGCCGAGGGCGACAGGCTTCCAGACGCCGGCGTGGCGTGCGGAGATCTCGGCGGCTTCCCACTCGCCGGCGCGACAGACATGCAGTCCGCCGATGCCGCCGAGCTTGGGTGTT
>Ga0153995_1000107_pt1 | contig 15184 bp, 14 predicted proteins | sample TSNC079MetaG_FD_104678 | JGI IMG/M metagenome (GOLD analysis project Ga0153995, IMG submission 104678) | Attine ant fungus gardens microbial communities from North Carolina, USA - TSNC079 MetaG | ecosystem: Host-associated > Fungi > Mycelium > Unclassified | place: USA: North Carolina, Lumber... | reverse complement strand
GTCAAATTTTACAGCACATTCAAAATCATCTAAGGTTTGTTGTTGCGTCATCGCTCCGCTTTATGTGGTGATGAAACATAAATCATGCTTCCATGGCCTTTCATAAAGAGCCAGAAGGTTTCAAGGTTTCATCGCAATAACGTCTCCGGTGGTAGCTAAGATGACCTTTCTCTTACCTCAAGACTTCAGTACCCTGCAGACGGGAAAAATTTAGGGAGTGCTGAACTATGATATTTGTCTAAGTATCTATACAGCAGACTAAAATTGAGTGTACTAAAATTATGATGCATTGGTAGCAAAGGAAAATCTCCAAAATAAGTAGCATATCAGATGGCAGTATGAGGGTCCAGTGCATACAGCAGGTATCCGACGCATCTTCAGGGCTTGGAAGCATCAAGGGGGATTCTTCTTATCGTCTTCATCAGCTGTCTCGTCATTCTCCTTCCAAAGTTCATAGGTTTGATTGAGCGCACGAGTTGCAAGTATAAACGGCTCATCCGACCGTGCCATCTCCCAGACACGTTGAGCGAACTGCCTCTGTTCCCCTGACTTGAAGCTGTCTCTCAATATACCGAGGGCATGAACAGAAGGGGTCAGTAACTTATTGATCCTCTCCCAAAAGGACAAGGAACTGGGAGGTAGGGGCACAAGCAACGACTGAGAACTACAACACCGAAGGTTCATTACCTGTCTTTAGAAACACAGGCGAAACGCACCTTGTATCTGGAACCGGTCGAGGCGGAACATTAGGCACCCACGTTCTGACATCCTCCTTGCCAGCAGCATTTTTTTGTCGAAGACTATCTTGATAATCCTGCCACACCTCCCTCCGCCGCTCTCTCATTTCCACGACTTGCCGCTGGTGTTCAAAGTCCAAGGACATCGAGTCTATCTTCTGATGAGCAGCCGTTGGTCCTTTCCCAGTCCAAAGATAGAGACCTTCGTCCCAGTTCTTTGGATTATGATTTGAATGATCTTCTGGAGGTTTTCCGCCGAGTATACGAGGTAGATTAGCTGGTTGACCTTCGGTAGGCAGGGGGTATGCTGCTTTCCCACTTTGATCCACTTGTTTGTGTTGCTTGAACGCGATGACATTACGGACCTCATGTGGGAAGACCTTGCGCACACATAGCGAACGGCAGTATGGCTCCTTGCCGTGTATGCGTCCAGTGACAGATTGCGAGCAGTACGTCATACACCATTCATCATTTTCTAATGAGAATCGGCCTAGATACCCAACTGCGAGTCAACATTCTGATATGAATCAGAAATAGCAAATTTCACCTTGAGGAGGAGTAAGGATCTTAATTGTTGGCCAGTCAGCAAAAGGTGGTTTATTGACTTGCTTTTGTTGTTTCTGGGAAGCAGGTTGAGCTTGGCCGGTAGTCATAGGTGCGATGAAGACCGATGTTCAGAGTGTAGAACGATACAACGATGGCGTCTGATGCCCAGAATCACAACTTTAGAAGTTAGGCTTACCTAATATGCCTGAGTCAGCGATTTGCCGGTGTCGGAGTTTGAAACTTGATCCATAATTTTTCATGATTCCTTGTTTCTTCGTCAAACGATCTTGCGCTGTCCAAAGTATCGTCATCGCAGCTTCCGCACAGAGAGTCATTTTCGGCTCTCAATTTCGGCTGTGGGGAAAGTCCCCGGAGATCACAGAGCATGTCCTCGGTCTTATTCCACGGAAAACGACTGGCTCCAAGCACGACAGTTTAAGGACCGAGTGACAGTTCAAGAACCCAGGTTGTTCTGTATTGAATGTGCGCCTTGTCGTATGTTCACTATTGACGCCTGCTTGAACACTCTGAGCTTGCTATCGAAGGCTGGTCGGCGGTGAATGGCGTCAAGAACGCGAAGATACGAGTGTTCTTGGTGTTCGCTGACCTTGACTTGAGAGGCAGCATTCCGGTGCTCATAATCGACAGTTATACGATAGTCGACTCGCATTTAGCGTGTCTTCAACACAATGGGGCTCACTCTTGGTCAGCGTGGATCTCAAATCATATTTTTTCCTATCCCTTTGAACTTTGTTGTTCAGAAGTGTGGTCTGGTTTTTGTACGGAGTGAGTTGTCTATTGTTTTTTGTGTTTATATTAAATGATGTTTCATTGTATGCTTTGAATTTCTTCAGGGTGTATCTCGAATGAGGGGAAATGCACCAGAACTTGACAACTCTGATTTTCTCTTTCTTTCTCCATGCTGATATCCTTAACTAATCTTGCATCTCTAGGTTCGGGTTTGCTAAGGAGTGTCTAGCTGTACGTCTATGTAGATCGTCAATGAACAATTTTTAATCTTGGAACCATATTGTTAGAATATATGGGTTATTATATGGGTGTATCAATATTCCCCAAAACAACTGAAGGTTCGAAAATTCTTCACTCCTAAATTTGGGATTCTGAGTTGACCAACATCACGCTTTGCCATTCAAGCCGTGTCTGAGTTTCAATTTGGTTGATCCCAATCAACGCATCGAGTATAGCCTCATTTAGCCATACCCCCAGCTCACCAGGGTCGACGCAAGCAACAGGCTACTGAAAACCCGGAATATGAAAACGAGATCCAGGAGGCTATGAATGATCTCCACTGTGGGAGATCTAAGAATATCCGGGCAGCAGCAACTGCTTTAGGGGTGAGTCTTTTTAGTAACGTTGCAACATCATAAAATTAGGCTAACACAGTAACGTTGCAAAGCACTCATGCCGGCACTAGCATTAGAGGGTGTCTTGATACAAAGTATTGCTTACTCCCGCCCATCAAATCCAAGTCCACCTTCAGTAATAGTTTCATATCGTCGTGTCGATTCTCATGCGGAGTTCTCATGCGGAGTTCAAAGTTTGTTGATGCCTAAGGTGTGACTGGATGTGACTGGCCAAACCCGTATGGACCCTGAAAGTGGCCAAAGCCGATAGTATACCCAATGGTGTTGATGCCCACTCGTCGCCTGCTGCTTTTTGTTCCTCTCCTTTTCATCTTCGCTCTTACTCTTCTCTACGGATACCAATATCAATATCAAATCCGAAATACGTTATCATACGCCAGCCGACCACTATGGGATCACGATGAAGGACCAAGCAAAGTTGTACCGCACTTCTATTCTGAAGGACTTCGGATGGATTCTCATACCTGTAACCTACACGGGTGGCAAAAACGGAGGGATGAGGACAAGGTCAAAGTGTTGGATGCTGTTCTCATGAGCACTGAACTTGACCTGTTGGAAATACGATTAAACGAACTCGATCCTGTCGTAGATTTCTTCCTCATCGTCGAGTCTAATGCGACTTTCACGGGGCTACCGAAAGATACATATTTCAAGAAAAATAGTGCGAGATTCGATAGATTTCGAGATAAAATCATATATTCATTGTACGTCTCTTCCTTGAGCCAGTTGATTGTCATTATTGAACATGTATTCGATAGTATTCCAGGATACCCATTGTCTGGTGGTCGGGTTGCATGGGAAGTTGAAGCGCACACACGAAGTATCATGACCGTCATGTTGGATCAACATATGAAGACACTTCCCACTCCAATGAAATATTTGGTGGTGATGTCTGACTTGGACGAGATACCTTCAGTTCAAACCATTCAACTTTTGAAAGCCTGCGATTTTGGTGATTCAATTCACCTTCAATTGCGAAATTTCTTGTATAGGTAAGCCAAGGGAGGATATCGTAAACTTTTGACTCATCGTCTTCTGGAGTTTTGAGTGGTTCTTGGGTTTCAACAGTTGGCGTGCAAGTGCACACATTTGGAACAAGGACAGCTATTATCGGCACTCCAAAAGTACCGAGCGTATCCTCGCTGATGCTGGTTGGCACTGTAGTTATTGCTTTAGAACTATTTCAGAGTATATTGTCAAGATGAAAGGATTCTCACACGCAGATCGCATCGGTGGTCGAATTGACCTTCTGGATCCCAAGAGGATCCAAACGACCATCTGCAAGGGCAAGGACATCTTTGGTATGCTACCTGAAGCTTACAGTGTGGGTCTCCATTTGCTGGTACAGATTCAATCTGATGTGAGCGTCCTAGTACCTGGATTTAGTCTCACAAATGAGCCTCAGTCCGTAAGTCATTTGCTGTACACTACAGAAGTAAACGCTCATCAGGATTAAGATTGAGGACCGCAGTTGGCCTGCCTCGCTATCTACTTGAGAACGCGGAGAATTTCCGTTTCTTGCTTCCTGGTGGTTGTCGCAGGGAAAGCTAATGTATCATATATATACCCGAATTTGCTTGGGATTCTCAAGAAAATTCAATTTTGATTTTTCAAGGAAATTTGCAAGAGAATGACTATCCACCATATTTTTCTGTAACATAATATGCAGGATACCCCTGTCCTTGTCACACTGTATGACGTGATGTTTACCTTAATACTAGTATGAACGTATGAACTTTGTATATTGTAACTTCGACCCGTGGATATCATGGCCGATCAAAAAGCATACCTAGCGGAGAGATATATGTCAGGTCCCAAAGCAGATGCCATTCTATCGCACATCGCTCCCAAGAAGAAGAAAAAACGCAAGGGTACAGAGAGTGCTTCAGTGACCTCTTTTATCAAAGATGATGATGCTGGTTGGGGCTGGGACCAGACTAAGGAGGAGGAAGATGACCTCGCCGGAGCAGTTGTGGCGGCAGACAGATCATTCAAGAAGCGTAAAGTTGCGGTTTCAGGCAGTTCCAATTGGGTTACAGTACAAGAGGGTGAAAAATCTCTGGAGGAACCAATTCCTGCAGATGAACGGCCTATGATTGTGGATGCAGAGGAGACGGATACACTCAAGGGAGGATTAATGACTGCTAAGAAACTACGCAAGATGATGCCAACCAGTCGGGCACCTCAACAAGAGGCAGCGACGGAAGAGGAAACTGCGCAAGCACAGGAGACTGTATATCGAGACTCTAGTGGAAAACGGATAGATACCAAAGCTCAAAGGGCTGCTGCTGCTAGAGCAAAACGAGAGCGGGAAGAGCAAGAGGCTCAAAAGATGGAATGGGGGAAAGGATTGGTTCAGAAGGAAGAAAAAGAGAAGAAGAGGCTGGAACTAGAGAAACAAAAGGGGAAGTCATTTGCTCGACATGCAGATGATAAGGAGCTGAACGAGGAGCAAAAGTCAAAAGAGCTCTGGAATGACCCTGCGGCTGCCTTTTTGACGGTTCGTCTTCATCTGTGGAATATATCATGTCTCATGAAGCTATTCCTACAGAAAAAGAAATCTAAAGGTCCTCAAAGACCGGAGTACAGTGGTCCACCCCCACCACCCAATCGGTTTGGCATCAAGCCAGGTTATCGCTGGGATGGGGTTGGTACGTCCTTGATTAATCTACTTCTGGATACGATTGATAAAAGTATCTTATCCAGATCGTGGAAATGGTTTCGAGAAGAAATTCTTCCAGGCTCTTAATGCTCAAAAACGCCGAGGCCAAGAAAGGTATAACTGGAGTGTCGATGACATGTAGCACGTTGATAGTCTCTTGAGACCATCACCTCACCATACTCTCATGGTCACCACTAACCATGACCTGACATTGACCCATAAAATTGGGTTAGTTTTCACTTGAACGGTAGGGTCAGCGTCGCCCTGTCCATCCAGGATATCATTTGTATTGGCACATTCATATTTTGATAGTACACAAAACCCGATAATGAAAACATGACAATTTAGAGAGATAGGTTGAGCAAGGAATAACCAATCCACTGATGAAAATGAATTGGGGGGAAAGAATTAAGGATAGAAGTATAATTAGGAAAGTTGTAATATGACTACCCAGAGATCTATCATCAGAATCAAGCAAGCGATCGGAGGTAAAAAGGACTTCCAAAATGAAAATGAAATCCTGATTCAAGTTGTTGGTCCAGATATCATGCTGCGTCGGCGTCTGGCTCTTTCAAGAGGAGTCAAATCATCGCCTTGTACGGTGGCTAGGATGATTGTCAATCTGCAGTCAAAAACAATGATACTGGACATACACGACTGGGAGCTATCCATTGATACATCACCGTCGCCACTACCTTCCGGCTCCACGTCCGTGGCGGCGGAATCCATCAAGCTACTCGAAATGAGCTTAGGCAGCATAGACCGACGACGCTAGATGCAAACTATAAGAATGGTATGTCGAACAAAGTGTCTGGAAAGATGTGCCTTGTTCGTTCCGGCAATGTTCATCTCACTGGGATCAATCAAGAAAGGCGTCTCGTCAACATGACTTCTTTGCTCGACACATTCTACAACCCAGGCAATACCAACGACGGAAGGTTTGGGTTCTCGAAGTAAGCTGATACATGGACACCTGTAAGCCGCGACAGGACTTATCAGGACGGGAGAGAAGCCCACCGGTAGCGACTAATTGTGCTCATCAATCCGTTCTTGAATATGACATGGGTACACGCTTGACCCACACGAGCTTGTATCTGAACAAAGGGTATGGTATATAAATCCATAAATACAAAACACAACGAACCTTGGCACCCAGATTCTCAAGCATTTCCATAAATAGTGAACCAGCCTCTTCGCCATCATCAGTCCGCACATCGACAAATATCTTACAATCCTTCAGAACACCCCATGTTTCAGCTTTCCTTGCAGATAACTTCTCCTTATCTGTGCCTCCCTTCTGAGCAGGACCGAAAAAACCTGCACTCATGGAAGGGCTCTTAGTTTCGGTATTCAAGGCTGCTTTGGCTGCCTGGCGTGCACTGGAGCGTTTTCCTCCTGAGCCCCAGGATTTATCAGGTGAGACACTCGATGTCGCGGTCGTTATGTCAGTGCCTGCCGCTGGTTCCTCACTTACAAGTTTTGAAGGGCTGGGATAAGTGCTGCTGACGCTCCTTGCAACTTTCCGAGGTGTAGCAGGAGGACCCATGATTACCTTAGCCTTGGGACTGGACGAAGAAGTCGTGCATAGCGACTCCGAAAGTTGAGAAAGCGCCATGGATGCTCGCCTTGACGAGTCTTTGGGCTTCGACCTCTCTCTTTCCTTTCCTTTCTCAGCAGACTTCTTTCCGTCAATACCTCCAGATGCATGGACTCGGTCATTTTCCTCGGAAGATGGCATCGAGGACATGTTGTTCATGTTATCGGCGGCCGTGATTCCTTCAAGCCCTCCAGAACCGCTCGTAAGGGAAAAACTATCGAGAATGTCGTCCTCGCTCCCAACGCTTCCACTGAGAACATTGTTGCTACCACCCTTGACGGGACTTGCTTCAACTGTAGGAAGAGTTGTTTTCCTGCTTGCCTTCTGTACTAAACGCCTGTTTGCGGTCGGAAACATCAGACCGTTTCTATTGCCTAAACCCTTGAATAATGTCTTGCCCTTATCTCTGAAACCAGGACCTATCAGAGACGACCTCACGCCTCCAGGCACGGTTTTCTCGGCTGAAAAGGAGTTTGATAAGGTCGATGTTGAAGCAGACGACGATCCCGATTTAGAAAAGAACATTGTCATTGGTTTTTGAACAAGCCGTGGTTTCTTTGTTGATGGAGACATTTGATTGAGCGGCGGGTCTGAAGACGTTTTTGTTCCAGCATGTCCGACTGTGAAGGAGCGCTTTAGGGAATTGCTATTATGCAGCCCCGGTTTGTCAACGATCCTAGGAGGAATCGCTTCATTATCATCACAGCTAGCATCATGATTGAAACCTAAGCTTGTATTAGGTCGAGAAGGCGCTGGCATTTCCAGCTTTTTCAGTGCCGTTGATAACGTCGATAACGAAGAACTGTTAGGCTTCACCCTGGTATCATCCATTGCGAAAACATCTGATAAAACTTGAGCCGATGAAGGCAACGCTCAAATCATCAGGGGCTCACCAACAGAATGATTGAACATGGACACAGCCTTAGCGATCTTTGTTGGTGAGGGCGAGTTTTCCACGGAATCCGCCCTAAAAGTTGGTTTGGATGGTGTTTTTGTAAGCGAAAATTTAGCAGGACTTGATCGGGGGGTCCTAGGACGGTGGATGGGAGAACTCTGCTGCATAGGTGAACCCTGAGGAACCGACGGATCATCAGATTCTTTGAAAGGCCTCCTGCCTGAGGATGGCTTTTGACCGCCGAGAAAAGATTTTCCTCCTCCGACACTATTAGTTCTCGTGCCTTGATTAATTTAGATAAACATCAGCCTCAAGAGATGAAGTCAGGAAAACACACTCACGACGCATCGGCTTGGATGGACCAAGCTCGGATGGGGGCTTGAGGGCACTTCTTGTGACTCGCATTGGAGTGGGTATACCGCTTTTTTTATGTTTCTTCAAGGCAGGTTTTGGCTTGTCAGCTTGGCAAGAATCAACATTGAGGACAGAGGGTACGGGGACCTCAACCCGTTCTGAACCTTCAACTGCTTGCGACGCTGTCGAAGTCACTGTCGCAGGAATCTCTTTTCTCCCCTGTGGACCGTGGGACAACACCGGTTCTAAAGCACCATGAATAACCATCACCTCTTCCTTTTCCCCAATTACTAAGTGGTCTTCGACGAGTGGTGGCTCCAGATTTATATGATCATGCTTGGTATCAAAGTTCGACTCTATGTCTGAGTCTGAGTCTGAAGTCTTCCGCAAGATTGGTACTGAATCTACATTCCCGACTATTTTTGAGGGTCCCGATACTGGTAGATCCGTTTGCAAACGGAGAGGAGATATGACGGATTGATCTCGAGCCTCTAGCTCTGTGGACGAAGAGAGAGGACGTTCCCTCATTTCAGAAATCGGTTGGATCGGTGCGTCAACCTCTGTCTTCTTCTCGTCCACTAACTTGTCGCTGTTGGTAACTTGCGGAACAAATTTTGAGGATACTTCAGCTCCTTTGTTCTGATTGAGGCGTGTCTTGTCCTCAAGTGAAGGTTTGTTGACCCCGGATTCAACCTTGCCTCTGTCTTTTGCAATGCTGCCAGTACCACTGATTGTCTGGGGTAGTTGAGAGGTATTCTTGCCTTCGTCCTGCTGCCGGCTTGCCCCTTGTTTGGATGCATTTTTCATGAGCAACTCGATGGCATTAAGCCTAGTATAGGATTTGGTGTTTCTGATGGGCACAGTGCCCGAATCCTCGCGTGCCGATTTGAGTGGTTTTCCTATTGCTCCTCCAGAATTAGACCTGATGAGGACAGGAAATGGTGGCAGGAGTCCCCCAATCCGAAGTATCTGACTTTGGGGTGAGGGAGGGGCAACTGGTGTGTCCGAAGTATTCTTCGGCTCGCCAAAATTAGGTTGTGGTATTGAATGTAACGAAGGCTCAGCATCGTGTCCCTGCGATAAATTTCAGCTTGGAAGTTGGTTCAAAACTGCGAATTACACTCACTTCTTTTTCATCAAAATTTTGACTCCCCTTCGTAATAGTCCAAGTTCCTCCTTCTCTTGATAGTGACGGGGTTTCGGGAAGAGGGGTCAATGGAGACATTGGAGGTAGAAAGGATAGCGCACTGGGTGCAGGGGTTGCAGGATATGAAACAGGAACATGCAGAGGAACAGCCAGTGTCGGAGATTCTGGAGGATGTATGGAGACTTTTGTAAGTTCTGCAGGTAACATTTTGGGGGTGGCAGGCTCATAAACATTTTCCGTCTTCGTGACTGATTCAATAACGAACCGCGCCTCTGATCTATTATTCATATTTATCGGCACTCCAGATTCACCGTGAGATGCCTTTAGTGGCTGTTCTGATACCGGTGTGATAGGATGCACTTTTAGTCGGGGGGATCTATCTATAGCACGTGAGGGCGAATGAGATATCGGAGACATAGGGGGATTTCTAAGGTCAAGAATCGGGAAGGATGATAGGGACGGTAAGGATGAAGATGATGGAAACAATGGCACGGACCGCGCCCTGGCTTTATCTGGCTCTCCAGCTAGAGTATCGATTTCGGAGATTGAGGATATCGAACTCGGTTTATTGCTGGCCGTTGCAGTTCCCGCCCGCCTGCATCGTGCTTTGCGGTTTGAACCAACATTCGGCTCTGAATTCGTCCGCAAATGATCTAGTTTGGTCATGCAAACATTGACAGGATTCTGAGTTTCCTGTTCTTGCAATTTCATTCTCTTCGAGCTCCTTTCATGTATTTCCCCTCCAACTCCAGTGTCGTGTTCGTCATCGGGGAGGAGCGAGACGGAACGCTTAGATCCTGAAGGTCTAGGAAGTGTTGGTAATAAATCGTCCTTGTCCTCGTTGACTTTCCCAGTAAGACTCTGAGATTCCGGGTTCTCACGGGCAACACTACGAGCATATTTCATAGGAGAATGCTCAGTATGTTTGAAGATATCATCTGATAGTCTGATTTGAGACCGCGTTCGTCTTTCGGGAAAAGGATTTGTCGTCATCTAGAACGCAGTGACATAAGCCTCTAACAGCTTCCCAAGTGAGTTGATCAACCTCGATTGAAGAGGGACATACGAAGTTATGGGAGTAGTCGGGTAAGTGTGGCAGACCACTGTGGTTGACTGAATCACGTGAGCCATTGGTACGTTAAAGCTGCAGCTGTTAGATCAGCCTCGTCGAAATGTTTTCCTTCGTCCATCATCTTGCCTGTGCCGGAGAGTTGCGTTGCTTATCCGCAGAACGTCTGGTACCAAAAAGACTCTTAAACAAAGCGAGTCGAACCCCACGACAACTGACCCGTTCGATTGTGACTAGTTCGAAATCATCATTATCACTACTACATCCGACGTCCGTGAGGAAACGCTTTCTTGGCTGGGTTCATTCCCCTCATAGAGACACAGGAAGCTTGTTATCGAGAGGCCAAAAAGCATACTTATTGTAAATAAAATGCGAACTCAACCTGTAATTCTTGCAATTGATGCCTTCGTTGAGTAAGTTGTCTTGGTTCCGATAGCATTGACCATGGTCGTGTTCAAACATCACAGACATGTTGATACTACTTATCCGGGAGTGCGTGTTTTTCATGAAGATAAGACAGAGATCCCGCATGGTGCAGAAGTTTGGAAACCAGGCGAGCTTCCCAAGGTCCAGGGTTATCGAGTTTTCTATTTAATCCCTTATTTCGATGTAGGTCCAAATGCTGAGAAGATTGACCTTGTCGTGACTCTTGGAGGGGATGGAACAATACTCCATGCCTCTTCGTTGTTCAGCGCTGGTGCAGTTCCACCAGTACTCAGCTTCTCAATGGGCACCCTCGGTTTTCTTTTGCCATTCCGTGAGTCATCTGTGCCTTAGCCCTTATCAAGTGACCCACCGACACTTAATCTATCGTAAGACATGGATGATTTTGCCAAGGCATTAGAATGTGTATTCGAAGGCCAGGCAACAATTCTGAACCGAATGCGTCTAGCATGCACTTTCTATAATAGAGACCTCGCAAAAAAAGGGAATGATGGAGATGGTATAGCTGGTCTCAGTTATCTTTGGTGCCTGTACAACTCACAGTGTGTAAGATTGGCAGGTGATGAACGAGATTGCCCTCCATCGCGGCTCGAGCCCTCACCTCAACACTATTGATATCTTCGTAGATGGCCAGCATTTGACCGAAGCCGTCGTGAGTGTTCCTCGCTACATGTGTCAAGTAATATCTTCTCATTCAACGTCGGTCAGTCTGATGGCCTCATCGTTTCGACTCCAACCGGATCAACGGCCTACTCCCTGTCTGCTGGTGGTCCCATTGTTCACCCTTCATTAAGTGCACTGGTCCTCACCCCAATCTGCCCTCGGAGCCTGTCCTTTCGGCCCCTCGTATTTCCTGCATCTTCTGTGATAACGTTACGAGTAGGTGTTCGAACTCCAATCTTAAATCTCATCTCATGTCACATTTCGATAGGTAGGGGACCGCAGTAGATCTCCCGCAGGAGTTTCCATGGATGGTAGAACCTCACACGTATTGAGTCCCGGTGAATATGTCAATGTCCAAGCATCACCGTATCCTGTTCCTTGTATCAACAGATCTTCAATTATTGAACCGGGTGATGAAGGTGAGCACCACGAGAGTGCTGGGCCTGGTAAGGACGACGACTGGGTTCGAGATATTAATAATCTACTTCAATACAACGCTACCTTTCGAAGCAAGGCGCTGCTACGACATAGCCGTACCTAAACAGAATGCCAACCTGCCACAGCCGTGTCCATCGCCAAGCACCCTCTTGACTCGGAGTTAGGGCACACAATGCTATTTCGCTTCATGCCCTACATGAAATGGAATCAATTGGACAGCTAGCTGGCTGGTCCTTGGGAGCACCATGATCAAAAAGGAGCCAATCCTTATCTGGTTTAGATACTTACGTATCTGGCCTGTAGATCTAGGTGTCTAACTCTATTGGTCCTTTGTTTTGGCGAGAAAAACCATTGTAACAATTAGGCATAATCCTGCAAACATGACAATAGAGAGGAAAAAAATTGCTGCCTCCTTGCTGAACAGTCATTGGCTCAGTAGAAATCTGTGGATTTGAACGTTGTTGATCACCGCGGGCTGAAATGATGAATCAGATCTAATTGGGCTGCGATGAGGCAATGCTAAGAACCCTTGATACATCGAAACGTGATCAACATCATCATCATCGAACAAGAGCACTGCCCAGTGTTATATTCAATTCCAACATTGATAGTAATTCAGAAATTCAACTTTCGATCAGATACAGTCATCGCAAATACACGCATCCATCGAGTCAGCTATATACATGTTGATACAATTACGGCGACACCATGTTTTTATTCATTCAAGTTAACTAACAGAGAAAACCCTGCCTTCCTTCCTGCTTGTCTTGTTTTCTGCCTCAAAGTAGCGGCAGTAGCATTGTCAGCGGGAGATCGCTTTTTTTCTTTTCCTTTTACCCAATCTTCTCTGAAAGCTTCTATCAAATCGACATGGCACGCTTGCCACATCTGTTCAATACTGCTGTTATTGTCTGGTAGGGCCAGGCTACCAGAGAGGTACGCATGGAAGAGCTTTCCAGAAAAGCGATGAACAGTTGAAGGAACGAGGGACGTTAATAGAAGGGCTTGTACTAGATGTTCAATGGCCTCCATGGTAGTCAGAAACTGCGCAGACAATTGCACATTTCTGTCCTGGACAGGAGGTGATTCATAACCATCAATTACACCAGACGGACCAGGCGTCCAAGAGGCGAAAGTGGCAAGAAGACATTTCGCCTCTCGAGCCGTCCACTTCTCTCTTTCCCTGTCTCTCGATCCTGTTTCGGTTTCGCGGCGGTGAAGGCAGCGTACAATCCATCGAATCCCCAAAGTAGGATATAATCTTGGGAAATATTTCGGACAGAGGGTAAGTCAGATTCCAAGATCCGCAAGAAGACGGTGAAACGCTCCTCAATCGGCTTTTGTGCAAGAGAGATCGTTTCGTCAGCATCAGCCTCTGAGATAGAGCAGGGAATGCGTGACAAGAGATCATTGAGTGACACAACCTGGACCGTTTCAGCAGCTATTCGAGTTCCCCGTCGCACATATTCTATGACTTTCGGACTTCCGATTCGATTCGATCTTTGTGATACAACAGAAACCGTAGAATCTCTCTCCGCATCAACGTCAGAAATATGTAAACGCTGTAATTCGCCCTTAAGCGGGGCTAGAAAATCACCGCTTTCCTCTTCACTATCGAACTCCACTACATCAAGGAGTTCTTCTGCCTCCTGTAGGTTATTATTTTTCCCCAGAGCTGGATCAGTTTTGATCGGTTCTTCCTCAGAAATCGGTAAGCCGAGCGAGTCATCCAAGACAGTGTATATCCAACAACGGAGAGGACGTGTAATACTGCATGAGACAGTTTCAAGGTCGGGATTCTCGAGGAATAGCCTTGGCCACGAGGTACCAGTGCACAACACATTTATCAACAGTGGTGAAAAAAGCCCTTTTCGATATGCCTCCATATAGTGTTCGCGAATGGCAGCACTCTGTACTAACGCAGGTGTTTCACTACCAATCCCTTCACTTTCTTCCAGAACACGCCTTGACATGAAGGGAAGGAAGGGGCATACATCTGGCTCGTGAAGCACGCAGATGGGTGAAGGCCACAGGGCAGTGTTCTCCACTTTATTGATTGCATACTGAAGAGCTGCCGTCACGACTTTATCAACAATTTCATCCACCTCCCCAGAATTGGGTGGTGTTGAAAGGCGTGATAACAATAAATAAACCGTTCTATCGATGAAATCCATGACGCTCCCATCTTGATATTTGCTCTTTTTCCTTGAACTCGCAGGGGACATAATGCTACGCATAGCAGCCGCGGCGGTCTCAATGCGTTGAACCAGCGTCAGCCTCCTGTCAAACAATAGGTGCTGAATAGAGCGACGATCAGAATCTGAATGGTGAGTAAAATCGTTTCCAACGAGAGCTCCAAGGAGAGGTAAAAGTGTAACTGGAAGTTTCAATTGTGATGCGAGTGTATCCGGATGATAGACAGTACAGGATAGATGGAGATCGTCCACACCTTCGGGTGGAATAACCCCTCGTCCAGGCGGGACCTCGTGTTTCTTCTTGAACTTAGTTTTCGATACTATCCGAAAATCATTGTCGGGTTCATCATCAACTGGTAGAGACTGCTGAATTTTGGCTGTCTCCCATATCATGTCATCAAGGGGAATATATCCCAGATACCCGGGGGCGTTCAAGATGACAAAATCGGAGTCATTACCGACCACATAACCGCCCACGCGACTTGCAAGCTCAACAGCATATGGGTCTCCTTCTTCATCGGCATAGTGAATCTCCAGTGAGTCATTATTTTCGGCCAGTCTGTGAAGAGCATATATACAAGCGCCAAAGGAAAGAGGAGGGAGGATTCTTGTTTCATGAAGAAACCGAGTTGTCGACCGGGAAGCCATTGAAGTTCGAAAAAAGAGTAAGGCTGGTTGTACATGTGATTGACCAAGGCGAGTACAGATAGTTGGTATTTTGATATCGGGATACGCGCCTTTAAGCTCAGGGGTTATTTAATGGATATTTCTCATGAGGGTAGAAATCCAACCATCAAAAACAAAGTATATCCTGAGGCCCAGGCGCATCCAGGCCTCTACAAATTGAGTAACCCTGGATAAAAAATCTGGATATTCACCACCGTAGACCCATGGCAGTGTGGGACCCTGGTATAAGCGGTATATAAAGCTAAAATGATCTGAGGCATTGGAGATGCCAAATCGATAGTTAATCAGACTTACGACCATCCATCCACTACTAACGAAACGACATTTTTAGGAGGGTACGAGAAGGTGACAGGGGTTGATAAAGT
>Ga0153995_1000106_pt1 | contig 15188 bp, 18 predicted proteins | sample TSNC079MetaG_FD_104678 | JGI IMG/M metagenome (GOLD analysis project Ga0153995, IMG submission 104678) | Attine ant fungus gardens microbial communities from North Carolina, USA - TSNC079 MetaG | ecosystem: Host-associated > Fungi > Mycelium > Unclassified | place: USA: North Carolina, Lumber... | reverse complement strand
CGTTCTTTCTACTGTGGGCTGGGGGCTCGAAGAGAGAAGTTCAATGTGTCCGTCTTCCACTCTGATTTCTTTTGTCTGTCTTTCTAGTTGCCTCTGTCCCAAAATACGGTCCACTGATGGAATGGAACGATCAGAGCCTCGAAATCGCAGATACGTTGGACGAACCGTTATAGCCCCGACGCTTCAATGTTTTGAGATCAGTTGACAGGATCGTCATAAATAACAAAGCGTCGTGAGTTTTCGGGGAATCGAAGATGAAGTTATTTAAGCACATAGCCACCCTAGTGGATATTCAGCAAATCTCGCTCAGCACCATGCGCCTCTCACTTACTCATAAAAATCAACCTCTGCATTATCGGCGAGCATAAGCTCAATGCGTTGGGCGGGACCCTGCTGAGCAACAGCCCAGGCTTCCTGTCTCCGTTCTAGATGAAGCTTGCCATATGAGAGGGTCTTCTTAACCTTGATTTGACCGTAAACCTTGACTTGAAAATTCGATTCTATCTGTAACCAGTCCAGGGACACCTTCATCTTGGTATGATTGTGTTCGTGAAGGAAGATAGGAAGTCGCTCCAAGATTAACGAGCGGATGTAAGTTGGGCGCTTGGAATTGCTGATCTCTGTTCTGACGAGGTACTCCTCTTTGACTAAGGAGCTAAGCCTGCGAGACCCCAAGTCCATGTAGAATGCTTTTTCGCACATCTCTAGTATGCAGAATACTTTGTATTAGGAGAAGCTCACCTTCTATGATATCTTCCTGGGGTGCAGTGAATAGTTCCGCGCCAAATATCTGGTGAGTGGTGGTGCTATCGGCAACGACAATCTGCTCTGCTGTTTTCAGGTCATAGCCTATTTCCCACTCTCCATCGTCAAATTCATCACCAATTGTCTTGTGGGTTGATTTTTCCATGACTTTGCGCTGACTGCACAATAGGATGGGAGCCCGCTTCATCCGAGCAATTGTAACAGCGGAAAGATTCTTCTTATTGACAGCAATATTTCGTATTTCATCCAGGAAACTGAGAAGCATCAATAGGAAGCGAGGAAGTACTCAGGCAGATGCGCACTTGAGCGGACCCTGTGCCAGGTCGTAGAAGGCACGGGGTTTCTCTAGCAAGATTTTGGCAAGCTCTTCAACGCTTGGATCTTGCTTGGCGCCACAGGCGGTAAGAAAAGCATTGCCCGCTGTCCCAAAATCGACGAACTTAAATAGTTTGGAGTGAAATCTGTCCTTCGAATGTTGACCAAGGTAACACTGGGTAGGCGGTAGCCAGTGTGTGGTAAGTTCAACACTTCCTGGTGAAGCAGGCACAGGAACAAAAGAAGTTTCTGCAAGCTTCAAAAGTTCTAAACGTGAGAAGTCTTATGGACGAGTCAACAACGTTCGGTGCTATTGAACAATCACGCACCAGAAACACAGATTGCCAAGACAGTGAACCACTGTTTACCCACTTGAAAGTTGTCAGGACGACGACTCTGCAAGAGATCTACTAGTTGACTAGTCGTGGGATTCTCTCTAACCTGAAGCTTGACTGCTTCTGACTGCAATGTTGGATCAATCACTAGGAATCCTAAATGCGACCATTCAGGCTTGGAGAAGATTTGTTTGGGAGTGCCAAGGCAGCTGGTGCTACCATCAAGAGCTGGAATAAATGCAATGTCTCGGAATTTGTTACAATCATAATCCGTGTATCTTGAGTGGATATTATCAATGAGATATTTGAAAGCGGTTTGACGTATCTGGCAACCATGAGTTTAAGATCACATGATCATATGATTCCGCATACCGTCAGATCTGTATTCGTGCAAAGATACACAAGTTCCTCAAGAGCTGGATACCGGCGCAGTCCCAAATCAAACAAAAATTGTGCTGTCAAAAGAGACGGATCATTCAAGATAAGTCTCGAATTTCCAGAATCTCTTACCTTCTTCCGAATTATTTCGCCATTTCTGGGTACCCCAGTCAATTAGAGGGAGTCCTAATTGCCGAAGCACAGGCGATGGCTCATACAATTGATCAGCCCTCAGTCTCTGTGCAGACTGACCATCAAGCTCTGCTCCCGACCGTTCTTTTGGGAAGGCAGCTGTGAGGCTTAATCGCCTGAATTCCTCCTCTTTCAGGTTATCCTTCACCGAGACCAAGTAATGGATGAGATCATTGCTCGTCCACTCATTTGTCTTCACCATCCTAAATAATTTTGAGCCTTTGAAACATATTGATCATGATACTGCCCACCTGGTGAAGATTATTTGCAACTCAACATGATTTCGAACATCCAGCTCCTGGAGTAATTTCTCCATTTGGCCTTTGATAGGATTTCCTGACGGGAATTTAACGACTGGCATATCATGAAATATGTTTACGCTTGGGAAATAAGATTCACTCGGAAGCTTCATGCCATCAGAGGTCGGGATGCAAGTCTTGTCTTTGAGTAGACCGATGATTTGTTGTTTCATTGTTGCAGAAAGTCCATGCCCCCAATTTCGGGCTATGAAGAATAAGACCTTTTCTGACCACTGTGGTGACACCTGTATATCATAGACAGGGTCCGCTTGCGCAACTTTTGGATCGGTTATGTTGCTGAGCCAATCCAGTATGGTGAGATCGACCCAAGAAAATGCGCGCTTCAAGTCATCTGGAGAAAAGTGTTTCGTTATAGCGAGCGGGAAGAGATGACAGGGAAGAGGCCCCTCTAAAGGTACGCCATTGAGGCTTCTTTGATTGAGGAAGGTTTGAATGGTATGAAGTGGTATAATCCTATCTTCAGTCGGGCCAGGCAACACCAAAACAGCCGCATTAAGGAGCTGAATTCTGACAGGAGCAAGATGTGACACATTCTTTGAATCATAGAATGATATCCACCATTTCATGCAAGCAATTATATCCATTTCAGGGAGCGGTCGTGATCTGAGTTCGGCCAGAACATCTTCAAATGAGATTGTCCTGATTATGCCTTTACTCTGCAACGACAGCACCATATTCTCGGCTACGAGTTCTGCAGGCACCAAGGGAAGTTGTTTCAAGAAAGAAAAAGAAGCTTCAGGTAGACGAATTTGGGATGCAGGTCGAACGCCAAGTGTAGATATCAGTGGAAAGGAGTTCGTAGGACTACATTTGAAGAATGCATTCTCCAAAAGAATGGAAACTTCTGCAGAAGGGGTAGAGTGACGGCATGAAAAAAACTTGAGGGCGTGAATGGCCTTGTTTATTAGGGACGATCGCAGCTCCTCTGGTAGTTCTTGAGAGGCATACTTGAACACCTCCGCATTTGTTTCCCATGCCTTGTCAATTGAATCCATCTCCAGCTGATACGCAACACGGGCCAAGACGCCGCCCACGTAGAGGAGTTCCCTATTCCATACTACATTCGGCATCAGTCAAAATATTGAAGAAGGTAGGGTATGCGCTGACTGGCAATATTACGGTCCCTATCATAACGTCGTCAACAATGAGATGTGGCTTCGAGAGTGAACCTACATAAAATCAATTGCTTCCCTCTCGACGGTTGGTATAAATCTGGCTGCCATGTGGCCTCCAATTCCCGTGGTCTGCGCTGTAGCATGTCCCTATTCCGAGCGCACATCAGATGAGAGTAATATGTCGGAAGGAGTTCTTACAATGAAAATACGAGCAGTTCCGGTCCTGACAGTGTGATGAGACTCGTTATGTAGGATTTTGAGATCAGCATACCCATCAAGATCAGCGCGTAGTCCTTGGAAGACACTTCCTGAAGTATGCTGATAATTCAAATCCTCCTGCTGACTTGCATCATATTTATCTTTTGTAGTCTAAGAGAACGTGAAATTACCAGTAGAAATGATGTACGCAAACATCAACCTACATAGATGAGCTCATATTTCATGCTTGAGGGCGGATTCTTCTTAGTGGATCGATGAATCTCTGAAGAAAGTTTCGAGTTGAGTCTGACAGTAATTTCGGCAGAGAAGACCGAGAGGATAATGCTGGTAGTCGAAGTTTCGATCAAATCAACTTGAGGAGTGGATGCGGGTAGAGAACTCGTCTGCGTTTGGGGAGTGGAGACACCAGTGAGAAAACCAGATAGTGAAGAGAAAAAACCGGTTGTGGTAGTTTTCACGACATTACGAAGGGAATGTTTGCGTGACTCTGAGTCTGATATGTAGACCCAGTTCATGACAGTTGCATCAATCGTCATTGCTGTGAAGAGTTGAGAGTTAGTGCCGGAGATAATGGACAACTATGCCATTGAACTTGCGCGTCATCTTGAGTCCAGTGATAGTCATGTAGTTGTTTGGACTTCTGCCTGAGAAATCTCGGGGCAGTTGATGGACTTGTGAATATCCAACGGCCTTATTAAGTTTGACAAGACGCCAATCATTGAGATAGACGGACACTTCTTCTAGATAGGTCATAAAGGTGATGGATGAGGCAAGAAAACGGGTCAAGTCAAATGCAGAAGGGATAGGCATTGGTTCCCTGAGGACCATTTCGAAAGATGTCCAAGGCGATTGATTAACATCCTCCAATTTTCCGCGGCGAGCGAAGAGCTTTCAAAAAAAAATTAGGCGTAAGATCGTGGACACATTTGGTTAAGCGTACCTGGTCCTTTTTACCTTTCCAATAGAAACCCATCCACTGGCCTACGGGCAAATAGTAAGTCAGGGAAGCTCATTTGAATGCAGAATGGCACGCACTTCCTGATTTCACAAAGGGTTCCTCCGTAACTGAAAAAAGACTGTAGAAGCCTGGTCATGCCATGAGAATGAGTCGTTTACGTGCGAGAGCTTTGACACACCAACACCGAAAGCACCTATTTTCTGTTCATCCGGATTGCCCTCCGCTGACAAGGCATAAGAATCCTACCAAGTAGCTCGAGATGGGCGTACCAATCCTCTTGAGCCGACTCCAATCTTCGTCTCTGAAGGTGACCCCATTGTTCCTGAAGACCCATTGATGTACCTGTCACCATTAAGCGTTGAAAAAAGGACGAGAGAATCGATATATGGACTTGCAGATGTTGTCTTCAAATCAGGTAAAGCCCTTCCGCTTCCAGCCGTGTGCTCCCCGTCCAAAAAGTCTTGAGTTTGGAATCGAATTTCAACAGTCTTAGATTGGGCATCGTCTGAATTTTGAAGGAGTTCGCGGAAGACCGTGAACTCTCCTGAATATCTCGCGAGGACTTTGTCAATCAATGCACGTTGGTTTACTTCAACAGATTCGTCGTGTCCTGTCTCCCACTTCATACCAGTTTCAGTAAACAAATAGACCGCTGATCTCGGTATATCTCACTAATTGGTTTCGGGTCGTCATTCCGTACTCAAGATGAAAGGATACTATCTTGAGTGCTGATAGGAAAAGTATATTGATCGTATGTCCTCCTAAGCTGTGGACATTAAGTGTCACTAGTCACATGAAACTAGTCTGAATCATTGATTTGATGATTTCCTACATTTCCTACAACCTCAAGAATAACTCACTCGTTTTCTATGACCAGATTTTGTTTCTGGATTGATCAGATATACTAGATTCAACAGCTGATGTCTACAAAAAAATCCCAAGTGTCATCCCTCTAGAAAGCTGAAACCCGATAAATAATAGAAAAGAGGAGTTATCGAAGATTAGATGTTGTAGTATGTGCAGATGGGACATGGCCTGATGGACTTGCCAGTACAGTCCAGTCTTTCGCGGAGTACGGAGATCGATGATATTAAAGTGTGCTTAATTTCCAGATGTCGTCACGAAAGAGCGAGAAAAAGAGCAGATGAAAAAGGACACTGAATAAAGCAATATCCAAGGAAAGGCGTGCCAGAAACACGAAACGGAGCAGATTGCTTCAGCATCTAGAGGATGGATCCAAAGGACCTAAAGGACCATATCGCTCGCCTAGACTGCCACGACCCATTGATCTTGGACCTTCATCACTCATAGGGACTGTAGGTGATGAAAGCATACTATTCATAGTTGGAGGTACTTGGCTAACGCTGGGGGAAGTTGCTCGCGTCAAGGGAGCGTACCCATTGTCACCCATACCCACTAGCTGAGTCGAAGACCCGGTGTCAGAAAGTTGATAGCGAGGAGCATATGTGGAAGTAGGAGGAGTCGGTCGATCATCAAACCCAGACTCCAACATCGCTTCGAGTTCAGCATTGTCGAGAGTTCTCCCAGTTCGCAATGATTGGTTCGGAGGATACAAGCCGACTGGAGGAGGAGGGTACTGTGTATTATGTTCGTTATACCCGCCAATCTGGGGTCCCCAGTGATCGTCATCAGAAGAACCGACGGAGACAGTGTCCGAGCTATCATATTGACTGCGAGCATCTGTACGGACGCTGAGAAAATCACCATCTCCACTGAAATACCCTGATGGATGCGTTCGTTCGAAGTCTCGTCGTCGCCGTTCTTCACGTCGTAATTTGCGAAGACGCGAACGCTCCCAGTCCTCCCACCGTCGCATGGGTACCGCTGAACCATGCATTTTCCCTCCATCACCACCGTGTCCTTCACCTTTCGCCTCGCCCTCGACTTTTCTACGATGATGTCAGTGAGATCCATATGCTATCTGAAGAATACTCACCGAGTTTCACCCCACGAGAAATCATCAAAATGCCAGAAAGCATAAACTGGAAGGACAAAATTCCATACTGGCAGTGCTACGAGATAGATCATCATCCAAAAGACATAGACAATTTTACGGGTAGTGATAAGGATGAGAATTGCAGGGAGACCTAAAACAGCTATTAGAAGCACGAGGGGGATAGCTTCTTCGAAACTTTTGGGAGGGTTGAGAGCAATCCCGATAATAAGAGAATAAGTTAGGATGATGGCAATGGGCAACACGACAGTGCCCAAGAGATCCATGAAAACAACGAACTGCATGCTGAAGCAAAAGGTTCCACAGAGATTTCGGACCAGTACAAGCTCCATGAGATTATGAATGGTAGAGTTGATCCAACGTCTGCGCTGAGATAACAACACTTTGAATGTATCTGGGACAATAGTTCGACAGCGAGCTTGAGGAAGGAACATCATCTTGCGATTAGGGAAAGTGCGAAGAAGGATTGTCGTGAGGAAACGATCTTCGCCCAACAAGAGAAGGTTTTTCTGATGAAGGGTTGTCACTATACTTTGACTGTACTCTTTGACGATTTCTGGCTTGATAATCAGAGGAACCCAATCATCTCCAGTCAATTTTCGGGCTTTGAGTCTGAACATGGAGAAACAACCTGGGAGACATGATACACCACCAAATACTGACTCGAATGCCTTGGCGAGGTGGTGGGAGATAAAATACTCAAAGACCTGGATAGCAGTCACCCACGACTGCCGTTTGTTGGCAATGCGAGTCTCGCCACAAACGCCCATGATCATTTGGTCATGGTGCATGCAATTGACTAGGTGTCCGAGAGATTCTGGGAAAACTTTTGTATCGGCATCGACCTAGGAGTTCCTTATGAGCTGCAACAGCAGATGATTGTTCGGATTAAGACAACATACCATTAAGCAGACCTCAAAAAAATCGGGGGTTACACCCATAAGTGTATGAATTTTGCGGAAAAGCTCGAAGTCGAGGGGCGCCATTCGATCATTGTACGTCACACGAGAGAAGAAATTCATTAGAATGAGCTGACTATCGCGTTTTCCCCGATTACCGGGTTTCTTGTCTGAAGCAGCCTCGGTTTCAGTCCCACATTTTACAACAATCACAGTTGGTGTACGACATCCTGCAACAGCTGGGGGAGATGTAAGACAATCTTGGACACACTGAATACGGGAATATAACTATACTGTAGTGTCCTGCATAAACCATAGCCCGATTCTGTGCTTTTGCGCCAGATCCAACGGCATCATAGCTCATAGGTATTGGGTTGCCAAATCGCGGGTCTGCTTCTAGAAGGCTCACACAGATATCAGGTGTGCTCCGCTTTTCACCGGCACCGGTGATCATGCCATCTGCCACAACGAACAAAAGCTTTCTCGTATCTGAATAAGTCGTAGTCGAGATAGAATCGAGAGTGGTTCGCAAAGATTCTTCGCCCTCGGAATAACATGTCACAAGGCATACAGCAAAAAGTTCTGCACCTATTTGAGCTAAACTCATGGTCGGCGCTGAGCTATCGGAACTAGTGAGAGTGGTAGTAGATGAGGAGATGATCGATTTCGGCCCTTTACCAAGCTTCTTGCTGGCAGCATTGGCCCAAGGAGCTGTCCCGTGTTTGTTGTCAATAGATACATTAGCTCCTCCTGGCATGACAGCAGGACTGATCGCTGAACGATCCAGATCTTGACTAGTTGGCGGCCCGGCTAATCGTTCGGACATGAACCAGTTGAAAAAACATGCCATTATAAATCGAACGAATACCAGACCGAGGATCACTATGAGACCAGCGTACAGGAAAAGGGAAGTGACAAAACAGCCAGGAGTCACTTTATCGATGTTCCCTGCGAAATAACGCTCTTTAAGGCATGGAACTGCAGATTGAAGCTCAACGCGATTGAAGAAAAGCCGAGTGCCATCTTTCCCCAATTGGGAGGAGGTTTGCTGCATGATGACCCGCAGGATTTGATCGACTTCATCAGAAGAAATTGCGCGAGGATGTAAAGAGAAGTATGGGGCCATGTTGAGTACAGCGCCGTCCAGGACGAAATAGTTGGTTAACTGGGAGACTTGATCCCAGGAGTATCCGGCTAAAAGTTGAGTATTGACGAGGGAGAGTGATTGGTAGGTAGAGGAGGCATTGATTGGAGGAAGTGGACAAGCATTCGCGGAACAGGGCGCATCTAATGCGACTTGAAAATTTAGACCTTGACATGATCTAAACTGCGAAGCATCACGTTGGAAGAGATAGGTGATGTCCTGACCAGGCGCAGATTCCGAAAGACGCGCGAAGTCAACTTGGCTGACGGAATGGGCGGAGGTAATATTATACATCGTTCCCTGGATGCCAAGCGTCCCTGGTGTAGCGCCTACGTCGATGAAACGAGAATTTGAGTTGTCGTTCTCGGGACAAAGGACCTTTTGAAAACCGACTGTCGCAAACCCAACGGCCGCACAGAGAACACAAATGATGAAGCAGAGAGCAATCTTCTCCCTCCATGCTTGCCTCACATTGGGGTCCTTCATCCCCCCAAGTGAACTCAAAAGGAAGTCGGGAACCCAGAAAGTCACCACCCTTGAGAATATCTTCCATGGTAATGAGCCATTATAGGCAGAGGAATCTGATATTGGGTTTAGAGCAGAGGAAGGAAAAATCGGAGGATTGATTAATGGAACAGGGGCCACGCTCCTTTCCGGTCGAGTAAGTGTTTTTGCTCGTCGGATGGTAGCACCCGAAAGTGGAGGTTGTCGTACAGTGGGAATAGGGACATCTGTGGCTGGAAGATTTGTCCGTAAACGAAAGGACATGGGAAAAAGGGATCGTAGATGTGCGTGCAGCGACAATAATGCAGACAGAGACAACAAGTTGACAAGTTGGCCTACTGTTAGAAAATGGTGGGGAAGACCACCGGACGAAAACGAAGCGTTGCCAGCACGTCACAGTCACATCATTGTTACATTAGAATAACCCATGTTGTTAGCAATCTCATGTTATGTTGGCCTGCTCTGGCTTGCAGCTTGCATGCCAGATCCACCATCTTACTAGAATCATAAGGCATTGTATCGAGTTTCTGGCAAGGTAACAGGACCAGTCAACTGTCACAGTCCCGTGACAGAATGAGATAAATCGGTTATGTAGTCTAATTTTGTCAGTCATGTCCTTCGTGAAAACCAGACTTAAGCTTGCCCGCGAATCCATCGGAAGAAAAGATTTTGTTTCTGCACACAATGCTGCGAATCAGGTACTGGAATATGAGCCTGAAAACTACAATGCGTTTGTATCGACTACTCCAGGATGTGATCTGACCCTGATCTCGACGTTAGGCATGTGTTCCTTGCTTTGGCACTTTTCAAGCTTGATCAACCAGACAAGAGCGAGCAAGTAAACCATTTGTTTCTACGTACAAAAGTAAAACCTCATGGTTCCATGGCAGATATATAGGAAGGCTATAGACTTGTGTCCAGAGAATGTCCTCGCTTGGCAGGTACGAAATAAGTTCGTCGTCTGTATCTCCTATAACAATATCGTAGGGCATCACACAATTTTACGAGCAGGTCGGTAATTTTGAGGCCTTGGTTGATGCCCTCAGACAGCTTGCGTTGCTTCACGCGAAAACGTAAGCTTGATCTGATGTTTTCAGTTTTCAATGTGACTACAAGGAGATGCTTTCAGTGACGATGCCATCAAACTTGCAGAAGTCTTGAAGAAGATTGTCGACATCTCTCGCAGCTCAGACGATAAGGCTAAGGTACGATATCGTAGTAGTTGTATTGCATACACCTGGCTTGAAAATTCTAGCTTGTCGATGCGTTGTCGAATCTCCTGTCCGACAGCCCTTTTTACCGAGTCCTGTCAAACCTACCACCGCCCAGCCCAACCAACCCCACAGCAACGACCACGGCTTATATTCAATCTGCAGTCTACAATGATTTGCCTGTTCTAGAAGAGATTATTGACATCATTGAGAAACAAGAGAAGACATTCATGAATAAGGAGATTGAACGACGCAGGACCAGACTTGGAGCAGGTACCAAGGAACATATTAGCAAGCAAGTTGGGAGAGAAATTTGGGCTGTCTCTCGTGTGAGCAAAGTTGATGATATTTCTGACCATGGTTGACTTTCAGCAGCTACCGCATTTGTACACTCAAGTCATGAATCATCCGAAATGTTCTGATGACCTTCTGAGGGTGACGGAATCAAAGCTCCTGCAATACAAGGTCAACTACCTTCACACGTTACCTATCACGGACGAATTCATAGCAACAAAAGGTAAAGTCAGAGCAGAGGTAAACGAACTTGTTCGTGGAGCCATTCTACTTCAATTACCTGACGAATTCGTGTGGATGCTGTATATGGAAGAACAAGACTGTGAAAACATGTGTAAGCTCTCCTTCCACCGCATGGTCATACTAACTTATTTAAATAAGGTGATTATGATTTCTCCCTCATAAGACAGATGATTCGACTCTTGCCAGGCTCACCATTGGCCAGAGCTTTTGCAAGCTATTTGAGATATACTTCTCAACTTTTGTCAGATGAGATTCGAGTGGAGTCCGAGAGTCAGGACAAGAAAAGTAATGAGGATCTCATTCATTACAACCTTGACGAAGATCCTTTTGATAACATCATGGTTTGGTGAATTTCGCGCTTGGGCTGCATGTTAGTCTGAATCTACCATGATCTTAGAATATTTACGCTCTTTTCTCGGACAAGGTCGTCATCTCTCGGATAACAAGCGAAGTTTACCTCCATGAGGGAGACTACGAAAATGCAATCAAAGTTGCGAAGAATGGTATCGGGCTTCTGAGCAAGATTGAACAAAATATTGGAGCCACTCTACCTCGGTAATTAATTTCAGCCACACACACCCGTGTAATTAAGCTTCCTCCTAGTTCTCGTGTGGGTTTTCAGGCGATCTGGGCGATCTCGCTTGTTCATCTTTTCCCTCCTAAGCATCATGGACAAGCCCTGCCTATTCTGCGTGAGGCATTATCTGTTTCACCCAACAACATTCGATGCCTCTTTGCACATGCTTATATATTTCAAACAGCTGCAGACTGGATTCCTGCAGCAGAGGAATTTGAGAAAATATGTGCCCTCACAGATGATTCAGTTGATGGATTAAAAGCTTGGGAAGAGCAGGCATGGTGTCATTGGCAGGCTACACACGATGAAGCCGACATTCAGACCCTCAGAACAATTCTTGACAGACTTGATGATAATCTTCAAGAACACGGCCAGGATGCTGCTAGGTGTCTCTGGAGGATCGGTAGATGCCATTGGGACCAGGAGGGTACGTGTCGCAATCAATTATATTTGTGGTTGACACTTGACAACTCCTTAGGGAAGTCAAGAGAAGAGGCATATCCGTATTTTATCAAATCTCTGGAGCGTGACCCAACTTTTGCGCCGGCCTTCACCTCTCTTGGTCTGTATTATGCCGAAGTTGCTATACCTCCTGATTTCGTGAGAGCATCCAAATGTTACCAGAAGGCCTTTGAGATAGATCCTCGGGAGAACGTGGCTGCTCGTAAACTAGCGGAGGGTTTTGCGGAAGATAGAGAATGGGATTTGGTGGAGGTAGTTGCAAAGCGTACCATTGAAGGCGAAGGTGGTTTGGATGTTGGAACTCAAGAATCGAATTCTAGTGCTAATCATTTTGTTCCGACAAACGCATGGGCATGGAAGGCTGTTGGTATCATCGAGTTGGTGAGAACTCAGCGATTGTATATATGGGGATTGACTGTCTAACTTGATTATACTTGACTATCCAGAATCGCCAAAATTATCCACCTGCTATTCGAGCCTTTCAGATCGCCCTGCGAGCCGAACCTGCTGATGCATTAACATGGTCAAGACTCGGGGAGGCGTACAGCAGGACAGGTCGGCATGCCGCGGCCATCAAATCTCTTGATCGTGCCCTTCAACTCGACCCCCAAAATTGGTTCTGCACCTTTTTAGTGGCCGAACTCAAAATTGAATTGGGGCTGTTTCAAGAAGCAATTTTCGGTCTGGAGAAATTGCTGGAGAAATGCCCCATTGAGCTCAGCATTCTTGTGGCCCTTGCCCGAGCGCACCTTTCGCTTGGGCAAACCGAATACCAGGAAGGTTTTCACGCACGTGCCGAATCATCCTTCTTGCAGTGCCTTGAAGTCGCATCGTTGATTAATGAACATCATCCCGGGTTCCGAAGTATAGGGTGGAAACTCATCTCGGATGCCGCTTTTCAGCTGTCACGACAGCCGACAATACAGGATCATGAACAAGCAGATAAGATCTCTGGCTCGCTTAGGATACTGTTGTCCTCAGAGCATAATCTATTTTCCGAGTCGTCACATTTCACTGAATCCGCAGATGACAGTGCTCTGACATTTCTAGGCGTCTCCATTCGCGTATGTCGGTTGAGAATTAATCTCAATGCCTCATCGAATGCTGCACGAGGAAGTGCATGGTATGATCTCGCGATCGGACTACAGCGTTGGTGCGATCAAAAGATGCCTGCAGAATTGGAAACCCAATCAGAAATAGTGGACGCAATCACAAATGCCTTGAAGGAGGAACCGACAAACGATTCATATTGGACTGCATATGGGAATGCACATTTCTCCGATCAGCCCGAGATAGCACAACATGCCTATATCAAGGCACTTGAACTCGATCCTAAGGTAATTTAAAATTTGATGGCAATCGGGGAGATGAACTGATGTGTAACAGAACGTCATTGCATGGACGAATCTGGGGTTCTTGTATTATCATCATGCAGACCTGGAACTTGCAAAAGAAGCATTCTCAAGGGCTCAAGTTACAGATTCTGATTACTCGCTGGCTTGGCTCGGTCAAGCTCTGGTTGCCATCGCCAACGGCGAAGAATCTGATGCTCAAACTCTGTTGACGCATGCAGCATCCTTTGCAACGGGCCTTGTATGCTTGTATCAATGACTTCTGTTGTATACACTCATCGAATTGTTTTAGCCTGATGTCGACATTGAATACTCGATCCAAATATGGAAGCAGTCAAAGCTACCAAGACGTAGGACCGAGACGAAGGAGGACCTCATCCCCTGCTTCTTTGCTTTAGATCGATACTGCTCGCGTAGACCGAGAGATCCATCCGGTTTACATCTCTTTTCTCTCATTTGCGAGAGACTTGGCCACTTTGACCTTGCTTTCGACCTCGTTATGCGCGCAATCAGCATCCTGGAAGCTATCTACGAAGAATCAGAAAATGAAGCGGTTGAAAGACATTTTATGATTGCTAACACGTCATTAGGACGTCTCCTACTTTCGAGAGCAGAGTACGCTCGTTCTCTAGAGTCGTTTCAGACTGCACTAGGACTACTTGCTGGAGACCAGGAGGAGAGTGAGATGTCTTGTGCCAAGGAAACCAAGATCATCCGTATACAAGCGTACCTTGGACTTGCACTGGGGCAATTCATGCTTAGGGATTATCAAAGCTCGCTTGTCTCATCACAAGAAGCCTTGAGTCTTGCCGGAGATGATCTGACAATGAAGGGACAAATCGTAGTGTTGTTCGCGCAGACATTATGGGCACTCAACACGGATGAGACCAAAGAGACTGCAAAGTCACAGTTATTAGAATAGTAAGTTGCCTGGATTATGTGTGTCCGCGAGGCGCTCTGAACAGGGTGCACTAGCATTGCGGTTGATCCAGAAAATCTCGTCGCAATCAACACATTAGCGGGGATGGGTATTCTAACTGGAGATGCAAATCTCATTGACGCAACGTTGTCGGAGGTTAGGAATCTACCCATTGATCGAAGGCAAGAGCTGGACACTTATAGAGAGGTGGAATATCTGCTGGTACAACACCACCTGAGTCTGGTAAGCATACTTGATGTTCTCTTTGCTGGCTCTAATTCACGTGATATGAAGAATCAAACTAGTGAAGCAGTTTCGGTAGCCCAGAAAGAGATTTTTTCGGAACCAGGAAAATTCGAGCCACGGATACGTCTGGCGACTCTACTATTCCGCAAGGGGGAGCAAAGCAGTGCCCGGGCACTATTATCTGATGCAATCAAAAATGTTAGAAATGATCTTGCACTGACATCAGATGCTTTGACCCTTCATTCAATTGCACTCTGTGCTCCAGGGGCTACAGCCAAGGACAAGGCCGCGATGCTAAGGGAGGTGCAAAGGGCGATAATGTTACGGCCTTGGCATGTGAAACCATGGCAGGCTTTGACATATATTCGATCGTGGAGTGCAACCTAGCGAGTGCAAATAAGATCATGGTCAATGATGTAGAGTATATGGTCAGGTGGTGGGAGGGTGGGTTATGCATTATGATTAGATGTACAACTAGATACGTCATTGTGCCGAATTCCGAATTATCAAGGCAAGTCGTCGGGCGGAAGCATTGGAGGGATCAGATGATTGTATGTTGGCCAACCACCATTTGAGTTTACTCTCCTTGCACTTGAGGGACGATGAAATTGGCACGCTTTGAAAGACTGAAAAACCAGGTCGCATAGCAAAGGAGAAAACTTACAGGCCACGTTCCTCAAGTGCCTCAGTCAAGTCTTTTTCTGATAAATGGGGTTTATCTTGTAAAAGTAGTCTATCGTCTTCAGCGAGAAAATCTAGGCGGCG
>Ga0153995_1000105_pt1 | contig 15206 bp, 20 predicted proteins | sample TSNC079MetaG_FD_104678 | JGI IMG/M metagenome (GOLD analysis project Ga0153995, IMG submission 104678) | Attine ant fungus gardens microbial communities from North Carolina, USA - TSNC079 MetaG | ecosystem: Host-associated > Fungi > Mycelium > Unclassified | place: USA: North Carolina, Lumber... | reverse complement strand
TAAGACTCTCATATTGGAGTATGTGAGCTTTATATACATGGTGGTATTGATAGGATTGGAGGGATCTAGTGACAATTATGTGAGAAATTAATCATTTGTCATCCTATTAAAGAATCTTCATCACACAACCTTTGGTTCATAGAAAGAGAAAAATTAGTGTGTTTAATCCAGATTGGAGACAACATCATATATATGTATTTGATCTGGAGAGGATATAGCACTCTGATGGCTCAAAAAGGAAAATAGGTATCTAGGGAAGTGGGTCTGGCGTTTTTCTCAGATCACAACATCTGGGAAAGCTGCCCTCAGCATGGAGCAGCCCTGACTGCTTAGTCTAGGGCTCGGAATGGACTTCATCAGTGATACAATCAGTTTATCAGTTCAATTCTGACTTCAATTTCAACAGAGTTGGGTATAGCCTATGGACTGCAATCAACTGTTTTATACTTGAAAAAAAACACATATTATGTCACATGAACACGTCCAATCAGTAGCTATGTCTTCTTTTTCCCTCCTCTTTCCTTCTTTCCTTTTCTCTCTCTCTTTCTTTTCTCTTTACCTAAGTAGATACTGTGTACCTACCATGGCCTGCCTACGCGCTCCATGTAATAAATTGATGATTTTTTTAAAAAAAAGTAGCTATATGTTAGAAGAAAGGGGGGAAGCGAAAATCATGCAACAAGTCTGGTCTCTACTTGTATAGAATGATACATCAAGAGATAAAACCTCACTTACTTCTGTGTAGTGCTCAATAATTCTAACGCCATATGTAACAAGCTTCACTGTCACACATCGTTTCATCTACAACTCAGAGCACAGCCATGACTCGAAACTGCAGTAGCTGTATTGACTCACAAATCGCGTTGTAACCATACAAAAGGCCTGTATAGTAGATAGATTTGTTGAAGGGTGCAATTCGAGACCGGTTCGGAATTTCTTTGATAGCCAGCATTATTGCTCATCCATTCCATCTTTATTTCATCACAAAAAATTTCATATTAGTCATCGCAGTATTTTTAATGATATAAAAGTGTACTCACTATTTTACTGAAGTTCGACTCACTTCGTTTGGACTTCAGGCACTTGTCTGTTGATTGTTAAAGTTCAACCGTGCTCATTCATTATTGCCCTGCCTTCTTTGAAAAGATTGTCCTAACTTCAGTCTGGTTCTGCATACATATCTTTCACTCTCGGACACGGGGGGTTCAGGATCGTAACAATATACAAAGAAGGAGACTATGGTAGACAAGAGTGATAACGATAAGTTCTGAGGGTGAATTAGTGAAGAGGAATACAAGAGGAATACAATCAATCACATACAAACATAGGTATCTTTGTATTTGGCGATGCTTGTCGAGGCAATCGACAGCTCCGTGAGTGATATGTTCAAACTACCTTCAAGACTTCCCTGGGTCCGGCACCTCTATGCTGCTGCAAAAAATCTACCATGCTCAGATGCAGTGAGTAAGTTCCGGGAGATCTAATGCCAGAAAGTGCTCACATTGAAGGAAAATGTATCTGTGTGTGGCCACGTCATGCCATAAATAAAGTTTCACTTGCTTGGCCCCGTGCCCCGAGAACCCAGACAGCATATCTGCACTTCTAGGAGGCTCCAGGTCCCTAAATTTAGAAGTCAGCCATCTCAATCTATTTATGTAAATCGATTAGAAGGACCACCAGAAGCTCAAGGTTCTATGTTCGCCAGTCAGGGGTTTCCAGTGGACAACCTTCACCAAGGAATAGATTATCCCTCACAACAACAGAATAGTACCTGCTACAATACTGATCGTGGAAACTTGAGTGTGGCAGTTTTATCTACTCCTGAAGTTCCACTTTCTGCTGAGCAAACTAACATACTGGAAATTGTGAAAAATGGTGGGAATGTATTCTTCACTGGACCTGCGGGCATGTCAGAATCTGTCCATAGCTATCCTGCTATTAATAGCATTGCACTTACAGGTACAGGCAAATCCGTGCTGCTAAGGGCCATCATCAGAGAACTAAGGCATGCTGGGAAGAAAGTTGCTGTTACCGCAACAACTGGGATTGCAGCATTAGGAATCAAGGGACAGACTCTTCATTCTTTTGCGGGAATTAATACAGGCGAAGAAATTGCAGAGCTTCTGTATTTGAAGGTTAACCGGTCTGAATCGACCAGAAGAAGATGGCAGAGTACGCAGGTATGGATCATTGATGAAGGTACGATCCCATTATGTGTTACAGAATAGGACCTCAAAGACCCAAGTCTCAATGTTGAGGTCGGATTTATTTGATAAATTGGTTAGTCTGACAATTGTAATGCTCTGCGCTCGTGACTCGAAGACAAAAAACAAAGGAATATATTGCTCGTACCATCCGCCAGAATAAACGCCCTTTTGGTGGAATTCAGGTAACACCCATCTTTTAGTTTCTATTGTCATATAGCATCTGACCGTCGATGATAGCTTGTCCTGGCAGGAGATTTTTTCCAACTCCCACCTATTGCTGCCAAAGGGTCAGCCGCTCCTCCAAATTATGTTTTCAGTGCAAACACTTGGAAAAACTGCTTTCCTTATCCTTACTTTTTACGACAAGTCTTTCGACAAAAAGATGATAGTGGGTTTCTTGTTGTTTGCTCTTAGAATGCAACTGGTCTTATGTGACTGCAGCTTTTATCCAACTTCTCTCCTCAATGCGGGTTGGACATCTAAGTCAGCAACATATTGCAACTCTAAGAAGTCTAGAAAGACCTCTCCCAATTACTGTAACTGGCATAGAACCTGCTTTATTGTCAGTTCATTCATCAACCAGCTCTTCACAACCGTATTGAAATGAATCAGGCTACCACGTAAAAGAGATGCCAAAGAATACAATTTGAGGCGACTGGAGGCTTTACCAGGTGATCAACACAGTTTTTTCTCTATGGACTATGCAGGCTGGGATGTCTATAGAGAGAAAGTTTCTGACATGGAAGCCAAAGAAACATTGAATTCAACAACCCTTGCTCCAAAAGATCTTGTTTTGAAAGTGAGTATCTAGAATAAATCCATTTATCTGACCCATTGGTTGTGTTTCGCAGGTGGGAGCTCAGGTCATGCTCATTCAGGTATCATTTAATTGTCACTTTAAAGCACTATTGATCAGAATATTCCTTGTCCAGAATGTTAGGCAAGGTGTACTTGTGAATGGAAGCAGAGGTCAAGTGGTCGAATTCATGACCATCAGTGAGGCACTATTGGGGAAAATTAACATGTCTATTCCGGGTGAAGGTGATCAGAGCCCTGTTAATTCATGGGATGGTCGCGACTACAATGAAGATTCTAATCTCAAAGCTCCTCCCATTTATCCCCCATATCAATACCGGACATGGATTGAAGACAATATCTTGAGTCGGTATAAAGCTGACCCCACAATTGCAAGACGGCCAACCTCCCTCCGTGATGTGACAGGCCATGTCTTTCCACCACAGAAAGCATACCCTTTGGTTCGCTTTAATGTTGACGACTACCTGCTGTGCATTCCTATGTTTTTCGATCGCATAGGAATCATGGGTAACATTGAAGCTCGCAGGGTTCAGGTTCCCCTCATCCTTTCTTGGGCAATCACTATCCACAAGTCCCAGGGGCAGACCCTTGATTTTGTCAGAGTTGATATGAAGAATATTTTCACCTTCGGGCAGGGTACGTATTTGACTGCTACCCTCAGGGTCATTTGATTGGTGATCGTGAGTTAGCATATGTCGCTGTCTCTCGAGCAACTTCCATGGATGGACTCCAGGTTGTCAACTTTCTGCCAGACAAGTAAGGTCCTGGCACCACTCGTATGGTTCTATTGGTTTTACTATAGGCAGGGTTTACGCGAACCCACAAGTTCTCAAGTGGCATACTGAATGGCAGGACTGGTGGGAGGCAAAGAGGAAACTGAATTCAAAGCTCGACAAATCTCAATTGGCACGATTTCGAATGGACACGAACTCTGGAAGCAATAGCTCGGAGTTGCAAGAGCATGGTCAAGAGACCAATCTAAGACGGAGACAGGTCGATTCTCCCAATTGAGACTATGTATGTTCTTAAACCAAATGGAACCTCTAAGGACACCTTCACCAGAATAAAATAATAGAACAAACTTATAGAATCGGTAAATGAATCTATATGTTAGCTAGGACATCTGAGAGATAGTGATTGTCCTTCAGTGGGATTACTAGTGATTTCGGATATCTTTACCTCGCATTGATGAGATGAACTTTGGGTAACTTCCTCTCTGAGGTGTAGATAGTCCGGAATTTGCTATAGTCGAACTGATCCGTGTTCCGATACAGACTACAGTCAATTAATACGATACCAAATAATTGCCCAATATCAAAAAAGGTGATTAACGATGACATAAAATATATTGTTTCCTTGGGGTTAGAAAGATGAAAGGCTAGGGTCTTCTTAGGTGTAGGGAGTAACTCAGTTTTTTTGAAGGCAGGCAGTAACAAAGGCACAATCAAAGCAATGCCCATATGGGACAATGTCTCCCTCCGGGACCCCCGAATGATTAAATTTGATATGAGAGTGAGTTATCCACTTCACCAATTGTAGATGGTGAAGAAGGTGGTGAAGGTGCGGAAGTAGAAGCACGTGGGGATGTTGGTATTTCGGCTCCTGGTCGTATCGGAGACGTCGGTATACCGCGTGAAGAGGGATGAATACTTGACATCGGTCGTGGTGGAAGCATGGGCATGAAGTCTTGCGGAGAGCCTGGTTGATTCAGGGGTACGTTGGTAACCCTGGTTGTCTTGGAGCCGTAAAAAACTTCCAGGGCCACTTCGCCTGGAGGAGTGGGCGGCAGAGGGGGAGAATTGGAATATTGGCCTGAAGTCTCGTCGAATAAAACGTGGGCATTCATGATTAAGTCTTCAAACAGGGAGTCCTGAAGGGACATTTAGATGGTGAACTATGACGGGAAAAGCATCAACACACTTTGATCAATTGGACGCTCAATAAATCCCCCCCTTTCGGTATTTCGTCGTCTCCAAAAATCATGCCACCAAAAACAATGGCCAGGTTTTTGGCGTCCATTTTATTTTTGTCAGAGTGACTAACAACACGTGCTAGGTGCTCGACTAGTGCCTTAAGGGTTGCTTGATGAACTTGGGGTAAACGGCGCATCTTGGATCGTAGAAGGACGAAATTTTGGTTCTGATGTTCAGCTGGGCATACAATTAGTGACAGTGACAGTGACAAGACTTGGCCATATACCTAAATTCTCAGAATGATGTATACGGTCCTGCAAGGGAAACCTGAACAGAGGCTCAGGCAACTCCCGCAGGTATGACTAAAAGAGTCTGGTCAAATCCACAGTACATCAGGACAACTATTCTGCGTACCTTGAGGAGTGACGAGACGGCATACATGTCATCCTTCAACGTGAACTCGAATGAAGCCTCGTCCTTTTCAATCTCATGTTGTAGCTGCACGTCTGATAAGTCAACAGAGATCAAGCGCAGCAGGCGCCAATACGCACTGACTGTACAATTGCGTGGCGTCCTGAAATCTATACGCAAGGTTAAGTTGAAGCGAAGAGCTTTGGCAGGTTGTTGAAGCTACCCTGTATATGCCCTCTATTTCAAGCCCGCGTTTATCTATTTCTTCGATGCATATCCTGACAATCTTTGGAATTTCACCTTCATGAAGACACTTGGCAGTAGCGTAATCTCCCAAGCTGAATCCGAAGATGAGATCATTGCAGGAACCCACGAGGCCATGCTCGTAGAGAATGGGATCGGGAATCGCCGAAGCTAGAGACCGAGGCGTATAAGCAACCAGTCTTGCTACGTCTTTATCAGGAGAGATTTTGTCAACATTCTTTCTTGCATGTATAGACAGCTGCATTTGTGTGGCATTCGTGGCACTGCACAAAAGGTAAGGCACAAACAAGGTATCACTGTCACAAAAGCTCACGTCATGTTATCAGTGTATTTCTCTAATGTCTTTTGGAGAGTGGTGGCGGATTCCCCAACAAACATTTCTAGACTCTGACGAAAAGATGAAGACTTCAATGTGTCAGAAATCTTGCAGATACGCACAGCGTAGCCACTCTCCAGAATTTTCGTTCTTCTCAGACGAAGTGTCTCCAGCCAATGGACGCCCTTCCGATATTCCTTATCTTCGAGTCATCAGATAATATCCCAAAACGATTTTCTGATTACACACCCGCTTCTTCTGCCTCGCGTTTTGTCCGGACAGCTCGTAGCGCTTGATTTTCTCTGCTACCTCCCAAGCTATCTTTGACAGCATTGCTCTTGTCGAGTAGACCTTTCAGTTGATTGAATTGCCTTATTCCTGAAATGAAATCTTTAGTTATGTATCAAGTAGTCTGAATATAGTCACACCTTGGTGGGCAAGGTCAGAAAAAGGCCCCGCCGATGAGGAGGGCGAACGATTGCGAGCCGGGATCGGACCAGAAGATGGACGACGATCCAGAGCACGGAGTGGTTGAGGCGAGGTGACTGTCGGGCGCCCAAGGTTTAATCCATAGCTTTTAGAGTTACCCCCTTGTTGCTCTGGGACAGACTGGACAGACTGAAGCGGAACGAAAGAAATTGCGGCTTTCCTTTGCTCCTGCATAGCATGTAAGCAGTTTGTTGGTGGGGCAGCACGACATTAATGGGTACCTCAACTTCGGTGAACTTCTTCAGATATCGCCCCTTGAGTTTCGGTAGTATGACCTCTGCATATTCGTTGTATGCGCTCGTTGAATCTTTCAAGTCTTCCTTGATACGCTTGCGGGTACGTTCTTGGGTTTCCTGGAAAAATATCGTAACCAGGCCGGCCGATGTACAAAGGACACTGCACCTTGAGATTGGTGAACTCACCAAGGATATCTGTTGTCAGGGTTGCACAAAAGGCCTGCCTTGCTTGAGTTTCTGCGAAGATTATTCGGTCTCGTGCAAGGTAGCTGGATGGATGATACTTACCTCTCTCAAGGTTGTCCCGGATCTCGGCCCAGGCGCTTCTAGTTGTGCTGGGCTCTCCTCTTTCATTAAGATATGCATCAGTGGTCTTAGCCTTTCGATGTAGCTTTTTGAGGGAGTCTATGCTGATTGGAAAGTGCAGCTAAATAACCAACAAACCATCGGACGGGAAAAGCTCACTAGACTTCTTCTATGCGTCTCCTAGTTCACGATGAGTCGAATCCAGTTCATTTGTTGCACCGCTCACCGTTCTTGGAAGAAACTGATGTACGAGTCGGTCAAAAAGCGAAGGTGTAGGTCGAATATAGGTACGGGCCCCTGTGTTGCGATAGCGGAATCGGATACCGAGGCGCGCCCAGAAACGGAGTTTTGCTGGTCCATCAGGACTGGCTTATTTGTGGGATCTAACAGCGAGAGAAAGCATGCTCGGTCACAGCATGTTACTGAGTCACCAGTTCCGGGACGGATATTTCGCGCACTGAAATCGCCAACGAATATATCACTTGATTTGCCTGCTCATGTTCTTAGTTCATAGCTACCTCTTCCAGAGGGTCTTCACATGTGCCATCGCTTTGGATCAAGGTCTTTTCCCCACTGGCATGGTAATTTTACTTTGACACCTCACCGTATTCTTTGATGCTTGTAATCATATCATGAAGGTATCTCCCTTTGACTATGTGATCCTTCATTTTTGTGATCTGTCTCCTGTGTTCTATCAAAAAATCGCTCCGAGAATGATAATATCAGACAACATCAGGTCAACAATGATCAACGGATTCAAGTGTTATCTGGAATTCTTTCCGGTGTCATGCGCGTACTCAGCCTTCGCATGCTGAAATTCAATCAGTTGTACCCTTCACTTTCATCTACATTTGCGATCGGTAGGTTTCTTATGCACAACGACGGTCATGAAGTTTATATGACTGACGTGAGCCGGTAATACAACATCTGTTATAGATACAAGTCGTAAAGATTACAGTAGTTCGACACATCAACATCGTTGTCCAGGAGATGACTCTCAGTGCCAAAAAGACCATAGACGGTGGAATACGGCTTTACAAGTCGAGTTTGACAACCGGCCACCTTGTTCAAGATCGGAAACGGCTTCTTGCGACCCCTGTTTGATGTACTGGGTGATATACAACATCGATGCAAGATAGCAGAGGGCAAACATAGCATTGACTCTCAGTAGTAGCAAGTATTAGGTAGAAACTGTTCAATCCAGTAACTAGTCAATAGGTTGGACAGGACGGAAATGAACAAGAGATCATTAGACTCCAATCGCATAGTCGAAGGAAATCAAGACAAGGGATCAAGAGCGACCAAATTTAGATCGACGCAGAATCAGTTAGCAGAGCAAAGATGCATGCAAGACCAAGTTGGATCCAAGGCGCCCGCGCTAGCTGAAGCAGAATGGACCCCGGCTCAGATCTAAGGTCGTCTGTAACCCCCAGCAGATTCTGGATGATCACGGCCATTGCGTGGATGGGTGTAGTCTCTAGAATTTCCACGAAATGAGGGAGGCAAAGAAGGAGGTCCAGAACTCGGGCCAGGACCAGCACTACCATAACCATTTGGAGGATATTCGTATGCAGCAGAACGAGGACTCTCAGAGCGGCGCCTGTGTTCAACTTAGTCTTAAGCCTCATCTTATCTCAGATTGTAGATTCACCTAAATCTTGTCTGGTTTTCGGGCGGCCGATGGAAATCGGGATAACGCTGTGGAGATGGAGGTCGGCCACGATAGTCAACATAGTCCCTAGATAGTCCCTAGATTTAGCTTCCCGTGAGAGCGGCCGCGTAGCCAGCAACTTGCCTCGGAGGCAGCCTATCAAAGTCATCCCGGCCACGAGGTGGAGAGCGAGCCCTGGGTGGCGGAGGTGGCGGAAGGTAGTTTCCATAACGATCACCTCTTCGGTTGTCATACCTGTCATAGGGTGCTGACGGAAGCGGATGCGGGGCACTATAACCACCACGATAGCTAGGATCATGAGCAGGAAAGCGACCTCTATACTCTTGCGGCGGCGGCGGCGGCGGCGGCGGTGGCGGCTGCGGGGGGTACCTGTCTCTGTCCAAAGGCGGAGGACCACGTCTATAGTCATCAAAATCTCGAGGACGAGGCAATGGAGGACCATAATCCCTATAATCTCTAAGTGGAGAGACTCTTCTGGGAGGAGGGTAGTCATAACGCGAGTCCCTGGAGGGCGGTTGTGGGTAACGAGAGTAGTCATCCCGAGGCAGAGGCCCACGAGTATTATAATTGTCTCTCTGGATACGATCGATTAAAGGAGGATCATGGGGTCCGCGCCTATGGTAAGGTCTAGGAAAGTTGCAGAAAAACAATTAATTCAACGTTGAGAAAAACAGGACGACCAAAAACTCACATTGCATGACCTGAGGGACATTCCCTAGTACGAGTGTCAAAGACCGAATAGAGGGGTGCGATCGTTCCACGCACCTCGCCCAATGCCCTTGTTGACCGCATCTGAAGCAAGCACCAGGTTCGGCATTGAATTTTGCAGCCCGCCCGCCACCATGCGCAAGCTCCACTTTAATTTTATTTCCCATGAAATGGCCTTCGTTATACTTTGCTACACTCTCTTCGGCAGCCTCCCGGGTATCAAATTCCTGTCAATAGTATTGATACATATTGGTAAGAGCATCTCGAACAGATCGACGTACCACAAAGCCATAACCGACCCTTGAAACAGATTAAGCATCCTGCATAAAAATGCAGATGGAGATACATACTTTAGTTCAATATTGGCGATTGCACCAATCTTGCCAAAGCAGTTTTGCAAATCTGCTTCCCGAGTTTGTTCAGGCAGGCCACCAATGTAGACCTTATTCGGCTGCGAGCACAATAACAAGTGTGAACACCAAGTTTCTTTTCCAGAAGCACAGAGGACAGAAGTAAACATGAGGTGGCACATGTTGAGTTAAAAAGCCATTCGGAGGTGAAGGCTGAGATACCACAACCCATAAGAGCCAGTGGACGACAGAGAATCAAAGACAGTGCAGTATATGGGCAGCGCATGCAGTCAAGTAAAAAGGAGAAGAGAGACAGGCGCACGAGAGGGACAGAAGGAGAACAAGAATAGGAGGAAAAGACCTAATAAGCACCTTGGCTTGCTTATGGCTACTATCTCGGAAAGAGTCGCTTTTTGAACCAGATACACTTATGTCGCCAGCACTGGAGCCGCGATGGTAGCCTGGGGGGTTTTCTGACTCCTGGTTAGCATGTGGTTCATCGATAGAAGGATGCTGCGCGGAGGGCTGGGACTGGGGGCCAGTAGAAAGATTCTGATCCTCCTGGGATGTCCAATTCGGAGTCTTCATTCGAATATCGTCAGGTGCCATCGCTGCCATGACAGTTAACTTTTGGAACGAAAAACCAACAGCCTCCTCCGCTCAACATCTTTAGAACTTATCCGTGTGAAAATCATGTCTTCTTTTTAAACTCCGACGGTCCGTGCACATGGTCATAGAAATCAGGCGGAGTTAGGAGCAGGGTGAAATTGTCAGATAGAAATCAGCCAGCTGATTCACCAGCTGATTCATTTTTCATTAGCTTTTGCTACAGACACACGGACACAATTCGATACCAGGTGATGAGAAATTATGAAACTCTGTTTCTGGTACGGTAAGATTACGGACTGCGAGCACCGTGTAACAAATTCTTGAATTTTTTAAAAAAGTCCCAGTAGATATTTCTAAGTGGGGCTGCATTCGCCTGCAGCTCTGATAATTTATAATCACTTCAAATGAGGGTTACGACCTATCATAATGATAGTGGCCTGTACACAATAAGTTTTCAGTGTCCACCAGTGACCTAATTTTCTAGTGTCACGGAAAGTACAAATCCATAAGCTTAGAAAAAGAAAGAACATATACCACCCAAAATACTGATCACGGCCATGATGACAGCACCAACGAAGGGCTTGATATTGACTAATGCAGCACCATTATTCACTCGTCCACTATTGCTTCCGCTGGATGAACTGCCACTAGAGCTGGATGCTCCACCATTGGAGCTGCCCGTAGGAGCTGTTGGAGTAGATGTAGCTTCTGGGTTCGAAATACAGGAGCTTGCAGCAGAGGTAGCAGTAGAAGCAGCGCTAGATGGATTAGAATTGACGGTGCCATTGCCAGCGAAACTACATGCTTGAGGGTTCCGGTTGTTGCGCTCATAGTACTCGCTCATCACGTAGGACAATTTTATGGCTGTTGAGAGGGAAAGTCAGTTACTAACCTGAAGCAGTCGATCAAAGATTTACTAGGGTCACAGCCTGAGACAAGGCCATATATACCACTTTGCCCGTTGGCACCAATGTCGCTACAAGATCCACCGCTCTGACCGAGCAAACTGCATCCAACGTCGAGCAGACTTCCAATAAAAGCAGTGTAATTACTTGTCGCAGGAGTAAATTGACAGCTCAAAGCACTTCCTAAACAATCGCAAGCTTGGAGATTTGGCGTGGGAGGTAGGGTATCGGACGCGAACCAGGTGTCATTGGGAGTGGGGCAACCGGGGTGACTTGAAACACCAGCAGAAGTCTGAGCAGGACTGTTGGGTGGGGAAATAGCAGTATATTGTGCCTTTAGGCGGTTGAAATCGTCGTTGACTGTGACAGTATTCTGGTCATCGGAAATGGTGACCATTCCAAATTGACCTTGGATGCTGGAAGCCGGAAAGTATGAGAACGCAATGCCACCAGAGAAAACGTCAGACATATTCGTGCTGAACAGGGCAGCAACTTCTGTCCATAGCCGTGGCGGGCTAGTGATGCAACCGTATTCACTAAAGTACGCAATCACGTTATATGAGGAATAATCGGACGTGGTATGAGCGTATGAATCCTGGAAGTTGGAGTCTCCACACCATTCACTAAGAGATGTCAGGTTGAGAACACGATAGAAACGTGACGCTCATACTAGTCATTGAGACCATAAATGTCAATGGAAGTTGCGTCCGAATTGCTGCTACTAGGGTCGCAAGATAGGTAATTGGCAAGGGGCAGCTTGAAATCGTCAGCACCATTGATGGCAGCATAACCGACAAGAGCATTTGAATTTTTTGATTTTAAGTAGGCCTTGATATCACGAGCAGCAGCCTTGACGAATGGTGCCGCTTGTGTACCATTGCTCACCACAACTTCGTTACCAACGTTGAAAGCAAGGACGTTGTCGTATTTGGAGAAGGCGTCGATGGTTTCGATGTACTGGTCAAGGAGGTTTGTTGTCCAAGAAGGATTAGACCGGTCAATCGATCCATTGAGAGGTAATGCAAGATCAACGCTGAGATAGGTATCAGAGTGCTTTGATGATGATGGTCAGCCACAAGAACTCACATGGTGTAGATACCAGCATTGCTGAATGTGCTCATGCACTGATCATGGTTAAGGGAAGAGTTTACACTATACACACGAATTGTGTTGACCACAAGTTGTTGAAGGAATGGTAAATCACGTTGACAAGCCTCTGGGAGGGAGAGGGGGTCTATGAAGCTGGAAGGTTCCCCGAAAGGATTGTCGGCACTTGCCACAACAGCTCCTACAACCATAAGCAAGATGAGGGCTCCCCATTTGATCATAGACACACACCCTGCTCTTGATATGCTATACCCTTGATGTAGAAACGGCTTCCATCTTCATTGTAGAGGTATCGCCCATTTCTGGTTACCTGACCTATGGCATGCACACCGGAAGCAAAGAAAGCGAGAACAGTGGCGAACGCTGAGGTTCTGAACAAAGCACCCATTACAAATGAGTGGGAAGAAGAATGAAGGTTACAAAGAGACAGGCGATTGACCTACAGCGGAGAATCAAACTTGCGCACACAACTTAGCCCCGTATAGTGTTCGATGATTACGTTTCCGCGCCAAGTGCAAAGACAAACGGCCCTGATCGGTCACCGCCGGCAATCAGCCAAGTTCTAGTTAGATATACAAAGAATTCTGGTAAGTATATGGTCAAGAGTCCAAACCTCCGTCAATATCATGAATAATTCATGGCGTCCACCAAGATGTGCGTTTGCGTTCCAAGGACCAGCCTCGGGGTTTAGGTCGTCAGCGATACGTACAGCAACTGTGTGACGGCATGAGATTACCATGCCCTGTGATGGAAAAAATGACAAACCTAATCATATATGGAATCACGGATACCACGAGACAAGCAAATGCAGCCCAAGTTAAAAAAAGCCCTGGGCCCACTGAAACGTTGATGCCGAGCGGCATAGTCTGGCTGCCGTTTGCAGATTCTACCACAAGGTCATTTATAGCAGCTGACCGCTGGACTATCACGGTCCAGATGCTAGCGCCGATTAGTAGGAGGAGACTGCCAGCAATGGCAAATAAGGTAGAAACCAAAAAGGTCATGTTGTGTTTGGCCACTCCTCTGTGCTGCGGATTAGAGAAGCAGGGTGAAAGCATGGCGAGCTGAACATACGTGATGAAAGCAGCGGCTGTGCAGAGAGTCCCGAGGAGGAGCATCCAGTACGCAGCCTTGGAATTGTGTCCAAGAAAACCAGAGTTTTGAAACGTGGTCGTGTCTGGGATGAAAGACTGAGAGAAAATGGACCAATTTGAAGGCATGTCGGATATGAGGACATTGTAGGGCTTGAATTGCTCTCCAACGGTTTCGTTCCCACATCGTCCTGCAGTATCATTGACGTACGCGCAGTGAGAGTAGAGTCCAAACTTGTAGAGCTGACGAAGGCCTGCTTGCTGCTGCAATGGTGCAGAAGCATTGTTGGTATATAGGTTGTACACAATGTCGATTATGGCAAAGTGGACAGCATCGCTTGGGTAGGACTATCAGCTGTTAGACCCATGAGACCACCGAAGAACAGACCCGTATGCAGAGACGTTAACTTTGGCCTGGGCGGTGAATCAGTGTTGATCAGCAATAACGACAAAGCGACGAGACAGACCATGAAGATATTACGGGGGACATGCGAGGTATTAATCTGGCCTACCTACAGTCACATAACAATGTGGGTTCCAAGGAGGGTCAGACGACGCACATGCACGAAGATCATGAGAAGAATAGCAACAAAGCTACAACATGAATGAAAATAGAATCGGCAACTTAGGTCTCGGGACGACGCACGAAAGGAGTGAGCCAAAGCCGACGCAGACTTCACCCCGCATAGCTGGGTACCAGGCGCGGCGACTAAACGTGGTGGTGCTGACTAAGCAGTGTGTTACAATACACCTTGCGTTACGTCAGCCTACTACTCTTCCACAGCCCAGCCATGTCTATCTCCTGCTCCCATTCCAGTGGGCACGGTGAACCTGCCACCCCCCGTCGAGCCAGGCGTTTGTCTAGTGCTGTAGAGAAGACAGTTGACAAGCTCAGCAGGAGCATATCTGCCAAGTCTCGGCCTCCACCTCCTGCTCATCGTCGCATATTCAGTCTCAACAAATCAAGTGACAGGCCTAAACAGTCTGAAAGCAACACCGGTGTGTTTTATGACTTTGTTAAACTCATCTTTAGCTCACTTGCAACACGAGCTTCATCATCTGCCACTCCCAATGCCTCTCAACTGCTTTCCCTCCAAGCCCTATCCTCTGCACCCACAGTCACTCCAAATGACGATTGTCCTTTCGTCAGACCTCCCTCTCCCCCGTTTCGGCCTTCCTTGACTTCATTCCGGGGTGAGGGCTCTGTATGTTTTTCTATCTCAATATGACATACCTCAATTTACATCTTTTCACCTCTAGATGCGGATGGGGACACAGACTCTCATTCAGGCCCTGCAAGTCCTCCCCTGGGTAGACTCTGACAATGATGATGAAGTTTCAAACCAGGAACAGAGTGCAGTGGAATCGGAGAATGAAAACGAAGCTAGCCATAGAGGTACTCATGATCTGCATCACATAATTCCGAGCTTACATTTCCCTTAGTTGGCCCTCTTGCATCATCAATACATGCTATTCATAGACCACTTGCTCGTTCACGTAGACACGACATTTACAGATCCAAACATCATAATCAACCTGTGACTGAGGAACATGAACCTTACTTTTCGGACAATGATGTAGAACGGGACTTCGAAGAGCCAAAGCCATGTCCATCCTTTATGCAGCAGTCGCAGCTTCCTCCCCCTATAAACCTCGCTTCTCCCGCAGCAAATTCCTATATATATTCCAATGTTCAGACAGACAGTATGGCCACCATCCGCCTAAACAGGCGCGCCCGCCTAGCCGAAAAACTGAGAGATGTCTTTGAACTTGAGGGTATTGACCAGGTTTTGGCTGGTGGGCATC
>Ga0153995_1000101_pt1 | contig 15510 bp, 25 predicted proteins | sample TSNC079MetaG_FD_104678 | JGI IMG/M metagenome (GOLD analysis project Ga0153995, IMG submission 104678) | Attine ant fungus gardens microbial communities from North Carolina, USA - TSNC079 MetaG | ecosystem: Host-associated > Fungi > Mycelium > Unclassified | place: USA: North Carolina, Lumber... | reverse complement strand
GTCGCACGTGACCACATTTGCCCTTGGCTTTGCACTCAGCGCCGACAGGCGTTGACGATGATTTTGAACGAGACACAAGACCCCCGAGTGAACGGAGGCGTCTGATAATACGTCTTGTTGTCGAACGCTTTTTGGACGGAGACGGCGAGAGAGGTACTTTGACGACGGAGGCGCTAAGTGGCATGTCGACGAAGACCGAGGGACAGCCGAGTCCAACGTCCATGTCCCGAGCAGAAGCTGGAGCTGGAGGTGATACGGCATACGAGATCAAGGGAGAGTTCGGAGCAGGGGAGCCTGGCTGAACGAGGGCGGCCCAAGCAGCAATACTACTCGTACGCCATAGACTAGATGACTGGATACAGATGAGTGGAGGAGGAACTTTTCGAGTCCGTTTCTTTTGAGGGGGAGGCCTGGCAAGAAAGGAATACCGGATTCCCTGCATTCTAAGTATCGGCGGGCACCTGCGAGTAGAAATGAATGTGTAGGGGTAGTACCTGACTAGAAAAATTATTCTGCGAGTACTGCTCTGCAGTATTGCACGAGTGGAAGACGCAGACCGTGCTTATAAACGCAATGAACAAAAGACAACAAAGTTTCTATTGTTCCTGCTGCCAAATTACGTTTTGATGGCTAGTAACAGTGTCCATTGTACTTTTGGCATCGAGGTAAAAAGTACATCGAATTATGTAGCTCATCAATATCAATGCAGTGCAATGCTGGAACAATGTAGTGCAATTTCAAACGATGTTGATTCATTCACAACTTGGGCCACACATGTGCGAGTCTGAACCAACCAAGCAACATTTCGCGTCTTTACCACAGACACAGAAATTCAGCGAATTCGGTCTTCCTTCTTACCACGACTGGATCCACGGCCTCGTTCAGTTCTGGAAGCAACGTCGCCTGCTCCTCCAGATGGCACATCAATCTGCATCCCAGTCCCATTGGATGCACCAACTCGATGATGTCCTTTCGCCCTTCTCCCTCCCCGGTCTTTCCCACCTGCTTGTCTTGTATCAACTGTGCTCGTGTTTCCGGCATCACTCGGGGAATTCCAACCTCCCCCTCGTCCTCTTGCTCCCCAACCTCCACCTCGACTACCACGACCGAATCGAACCGAGCTTGGTATAAGTGCAAGCGAAGACATCCCTTCAGCAAGTACATCAACATCTGCACTCACATTCGATCTGGTATCCCCGGACCTCGAGAGACTGTCGTCGGGACGCAAAGATCGTACACCTGGCTTGGGTGTTTTCTCCGAATCTTCCATGTCAACTTCTTCACTCGAGCTTTTGTCATCCTCATTTGTGTTCTCTAGTATCATCCTATCGCCCTCCTCCTTCTTCTCCAAGTCCCTCGGTTTCCAACTCCCTCTAATCATACTTGCTCCTTCACCCCATTTCCTCAACAAACCGCCGATGCCTTTATTTGTCACAGCGAAGAAGAATTCTTTCGGGTATTTGTGTACTTCGATCAAGTGTAGACGACGCGTTCTTGGTGATGCAAAAGTCCGGGTACATGTCGTCACCATACATCCAAACTATCAATCAAATATTATCAACTGTGGGAGAGGGTCAAGAAATGGAACATACGATCTTCTCTCCGCGTTCTTTGCGTACAGCTGCCAAGGGGTCATGACATTCTGTTTGATGCTATATAAAAAGACCCAACGCCGATCACGTAGATAAGCCTTTTTTTCTTTTTTTAAAAAATACACTGACCAATTCCAAGAATCTGGCTTCTGGAAACACACATCCACACCCGACTTGCTCGCATACGTGTGCATGATATTTGGCATAATGTCTCTCCAGCTCTTTCTTTGTCAATGTGATGGGACGTCGATTACACGTTGGTGGAAGAGTACATATAATCGGTCTGTCGCCACCGTCGTTTGAGAATGAAGTATCTGGTGATCTTGAAGATCGAGCAATCTTCGTTTCAGGCGATGTCGTCGACGGGGACAGAGAACCAGAGGCGATAGATGAAGTTGATGAACGACGAGGAGTGAGTGGCCGCGTACGCTTGCCGGACGTTGTCATGATGATTTAGAACACAGGAGACTCTGTACAACGTTGAGCAGATTTCCCACGGGCTACAAATGTCCCATGGCTGAATTGGCGCGCAACTGACTGTACTTTCGAAAACCATTTGTTATTTATCATTTCAAGTCTACTAATGAGCAGCCTGGGACTCGTAGCTTGTATCCAACAAGTGAAATCATGATGGAATCAATTGATTATTGATGAGTTTTGGCCCGAGTCCCCCTGTTAGCGCGTCCGAGTCCAACCAAGTAAAATAGTCAAAACATATTGATGTTTCTCGTCTTGCCGTATCTGCCTCTTTGTTTTCCCTTGAACACGCTGGGCTTAATATATATGTAAAAAGCGGCAATATACATCACCCAATACTCCCTTTTGATATCGACGCGTCTTGCCCTCAAACCACCATCATCCTAAATGACCTCCAAGAGCAAGTGGGACCAACCTGCCTCTACAAACGACGATAAACCCACTCCACCCAGCACCACGAAGGATGTCAAAAGTGCATCAGATGCTGCAGCAGCAGCAGCCGCCATTGCTGCCAAAATCGCAGCCCAGTTCGCATCTGGTGTTCTCAAAGACGAGGCTGCATTCCAGAGGGACATTGATATCAATGATGTCAGAAACAGGTATATGCTGACCAAAGGGTCTACGCAGGAAGAGGTGTGTTCATTCTGTTCCTTTTTGTGTTTTTCGTTTTTGACCGTATTGAATTATAAGATCCATGAAGAAACGGGTGCGTCGGTCAGCACGAAAGGCGTGTGGTATCCTGACCGGAGCAAGGCAACCGAGAAGGACCCTCCTCTCTATCTCCATATCACCGCCGCGACGCAAGAAGCATTGCAGAGAGCAGTAGACAAAATAGATGGACTCATGAATTTAGACCTTGGTCCGTTGGTCGAGGATAAAAAGGACCGCCTGAGAGAAAAGGTAGGATCTTTTTTCACATGTTTTTGACGACGTAATTTCTTTTTTTTTTCATTAGCGTAAATGGCCCGAGGAAAAACTAACAGTTGGGCTTGAGAGTATCAGAAATTTCAATGTTCGCGCAAAAGTAGTTGGACCAAGTGTACGCCCCCTTGTTTTTTTTTCTCACTTTTTCCTTTTGGCCTGTATGATCTCAGAAACTTTTGTTCACAGGGCACCTTTGTCAAATACATTCAACAAGAAACAGGAACCCGTGTTCAGATCAAAGGAATTGGCTCTGGCTTTATTGAACAAGAAACGGGTCAAGAAAGCAACGAACCATTATACATCCATATCACGTATGTCTCTGCCGTCGTCTCGAGTCTTTGCGGTTGTATTTCTTACTCCCTTCTCGAGTGGACCTGATGAGTCACAAATACAGCGTGCCAAAGTGCTGGCTGAAGATCTTCTCCTCGTCGTAAGACAAGAACATGCCAAAATGCAGTTGGCGCTTCAACAACAACAAATGGAGCTACATCAAGCCCAAGCGCAGTATGCTGCATATAGTGCCATGGCAGCGGTACGTTATTCTTGCATTCCATTTTTTTTTTACCTGAACAGGAAGAGATATCTTCCCTTCCTTTCGAATCGTGCTTTTAACCCTCTCTTTGCCGCGTCGAAATCAATGCTAATTGGATCTTCGAAAAACCTAACGTGTCCAATTTGCCATTGGTGTATATAGGGTTATGCTCCCCCTCAACCGACCAACGCACCACCTCCGCCCCCCGGTGAACAACCACCTCCACCTGCAGATGGTGCTCCTGCGCCTTCAAATGATTACAGCGCTGTCGGTGCTGATCCTTCTAATCAAGAAGCTTTTGCTGCTTATTGGTATGCTTTTCCAGTATATTCCCCCTTCTTTGACTGACTGGGCGCTCTTATATAGGGCTGCATACGGATACGACGTTAATTCCAATGAATTCAAAGATTGGGCAGCTGGACTACAAACTCAGTATGCGCAATATTATGCTAGCCAGGGTCAGCCTGGTGAAGCAGGGTATACTCCCTCCGCCCCTGGTAGCGCTCCACCACCACCACCGCCCAACTCTGAAGTTCCTCCACCTCCTCCGGCATAAATGACGCTCAAGTGACCATTCAATCCTGTGTCTCAGACCCTAACATTACGATCTTTGTATCAGTTCTTATCTATTCCTCCACTGCCGTCCCATGTAGAACGGTCTTTTTAGTTAAGTAGGGGAGACTGCTGAATGTAAAAAAAGAAAAAAAGAAAAAAATCGCTATTCAACCCAACCTCTTTGATCGATTCTCATATCCAGCCCATTTCGGCAAATCATCATGCACGTCGAGCAATCTTGATCCATAAAACATATGAACCGTAGGCCTAAGATCATCCCAATACTTGATCTTGCCCTCTTGATCTTTCTCCAACTGCGCTCCCCACACACTCCATCGCTCGTGTTTTTCGTGCCAAGAGGCGACACACGCACCACAGGTTTTGCATCGCCATCGTTTTTTCCAGGGTTTGTCGGTGGGTGCGTATGCGTCGAGGAAAGCGTAGTGTGGTTGGAGGTGTGTCCATTGGAATGCGGATGCGGGAAAGTGGATGGTATGGATGAAGGGGCATGCTATGAACGACCGAAAAAAAAAGAAAAGAAAGGAAAAAAAAAAACTTGGATTAGATGTCCTGCATTTATAATTTTTTTAATGATAATTGGATAAATTGGGACTTTCCATTCAAACGTTGACAGAGAGTGCAATGACAGTACGCGCTGAGTATAGGTTTACCCTTCGCCTGCCAAGCAATGGTACCACAATAACAACCTCCTCTGTAGATCGTCGCCATACTGGGATTTGCGTATGTAGCATGCGTATTGCAGAGCATGGTTGAGGTGTTATGTCAGCTTTCTCACAACATCATCTTCTTCTTCTCTCTTCACATAGGACAAAGCAAAGTACAGGGATGACGTTGCATAACATCTTTGTCACAGCTTTCCGGTTTTGTCCATCAAGGGACAGTCACTAGATTAAAAGTTACATATTACAATGTTGACTATCCCTACCCTACATATATATCCACGATTGTTCTTAGGGATTCTCCGATGTGACAAATGCGATATCTGGATCAAAATCAAAATTTCACATCACATCAGTAAGAGAAACAGAGACAACGTGTTCATGTAAGATCATTCAAAAGCGGCGAAAAAGGGAGCAATCGCATATCCAAAAGCTCATATCTACCACGCCAAACCGATTTGATTACTTATACACATCAAGTGCCAACAGGAAAAAAAAAAGACGATTAGTATCATACGTGCAGGAATGAGAAAATTTTATCAGATAAGAAAGAAAGTCTTTCATTATGACCTTCTCGAATTGGGTGAAGAGACGTAGTGCGAAGGATGGCCGCCCGCGGGTGCAGGGGGTAAACTGCCATTCGTATTGATTGGTACAGGTGGATATAAAGGAACAGTGGGGACCAGCTCAAAGACACATTGTGCGATAGCCTTGGTTCGGGGACCGCTGATAGGACCTTGGTCAGGATTGGTCATAACGGCATGCACTTGGTTCTCCTGTCCCATATCCTGGCCGGCATTGGCAGATGTGAGCCGATTGCTGCTCACCCCTCTTCCATCCCAAATGCAGCGAACATCATTCCCAGGAATGATCTGGGCTAGTCGCCCAGTCTCAATCTGTCGGACTTCAATAAACCGCGGATCAAAGAGCAGGATATATGGGTGGTGAAGAGCCACGCGTTCTGCTGTACCCTCCCACTCAATTGTTCCAGTTGAACGGCTGGGGTCACCATGTTTGTCAACGTAAACGCCAAACTCTGCAGGTATGTCAATATAATAATCAAAAGTCACGCTAGTGGGGCTCACCGTCATAGCACAATAGGAACTCATCGTCTGCTGAACGGAACATACCCATGGGACGACACGACTCACAACGTTTAGCGAGATGACTGAACCGAGGGTCTTCCCGCTGAGGAATGGTGATACTATTAAAACTAGACAAAATTTCAGCATCAACAAAAAGAAATCAGAAATACCCGATTTACTCATTGAGGTCCATGATCTCAAAGCCTTTAGCACACAGGATGGCAATCCTAGCCTTCAGGAAGATGAGATCATAAGACTCAGATGGCAGGAAAAAGTCACGATAGACCCGGAACCACTCAGACTTAGTGGATCGGAATCCAAGACGAGATCCCAGTCCAACAGGAGCCTTCACCCGTTCATTGATCTTATCCCCGACAGGTTCCAGTACGCGGAAAATGCTGTCCAACTAGAAGAAAAGTCGGAACGATATAATAATACACAGAACGAAACAAAGCTTACATTCTTTTTTTTCATATACACTATTAAGGTCCTACCGTGGAGTGTTCCAACACTAAAGAAATGAACGTCCTTGTTACCATTCAATTTCTGAGGAACATTTTGATGCGCTAGATGAGGTGATGACGGAACCAGCGCTTCGATATGATATGCGAACAGCGACTGAGCAATAAATCAATATCTACCCGTTGACATAATGAGTCAACTACCTTATCAGCAAGAACTAGGAAAATCCCGAAGTCCTCTAACATAGCACATTGTGTGACTTGTCGGAGATGAAGAACGCGGCGTAATGCTGTTCTCCGTCAGTGGGTACGAAAAGCCAATTGAAAGACACAAACATCTGGGATCATGACGGAACCCAATCCATACACCCTCGGCACAACCAACAGCAACAAGTCGTCGACCGTCAGAAGTATCTAGTACCCATTAGATAACAGAAGCAGCCAAATGAAGCAATCGCTTACTGAATGGCACTGAACAAGTGACCTTTCCAGTAAATGCATTGTCCTGGTTCCAGGCTGGACCGGAAGCAGCAGTCGCTATCGAAGGGACCAAGAATGTATCTGCACTCAACGTCTCAATCTCAAAAACTTTGTTGTTCTCTTGGACAACTTTGTGCATTGCAAGAGCATGTGCGAGCTTGTTCTGCCATTCCGATCGGGACTGAGAAGTTTCGGCATACATCATGTAAGGTCCTCCTGCACGTCCATTGTAATGCAGTGTCATCGGATAAACAAACCTAGAATCTGTTGCACTATCCGGTGATGCATTGGAGCCAAGTAATTCGTTCCTGTCAATCCTTTCACCCCCTCGAAGGCCACGAAGCAGACCTGCACCCCGTTGAGTCGGAGGGTCAGTGAAATTCACTGGCGTGAGAAGATCTAGGGGTATGGGCCGTTTGTAGACATTGTACTTGGTTACTCCGTCTTTTTCCTTCGGTTTCGTCATAACCACTGATGAAGCATCAAACAAGGCTCAGAATGAGTTGAGTTGGCAGCATCGACCCACAATAGTTATCGAACAATAACACAAACAATTCACTCCAACCATTCCATTCGAGTCCACCATCGGGCTGGCGCAGCAACTTCCCTGAATGTACTAACTGCCGCCTCTGATCAAGTAGATCCATGTCCTGAGTTGCAAGGTGTAAGTACCTCCGTCTACAGATACAATGAGAGTCAAAGTCACTTACAAAGGTCTCTCCATGTTTGAAAACCAGGTATGAATTATACTTCCACAGCTCGACCTTTGTCTTGGCATCCTGAACTCCGGGCTCCGTCTCTTTCCCAAGTGACTTGATAGCCTCAATCACATTGGGAATATCCATATGATCCTCATGGCCTTCAGCAGAGTTGTGCATGATGTCCTTGAGTAGCAACTCATACCGCAGAAGACGAGGAATTGGCCTATTGATGAAGTTCTTCATATCAAGACGATTGGCATCTGGATGCCGTGTTTGTTGCTGTTCAGAAAAGGCTTAAGCACATCGATTCAAGATCAAAGTTTACAGAAAATACCTCAACAAAGGCCTTGAATGCTGTATTATTTTCAATTTCATTATCAATCCTATATGCTGCAATCGGGTAGTTCGGAATGTACTCCAAGTAAGCATCACGGAAATTCAAAGCGGCATCAAACATCGCTGCCGTAATGCTGGTCACACACGGATGGTCCTCTCGTTGAATCTCATGAAATTTTTCCATGAGTCGACGGTGGTGCTCATAAATGTCGAAGTAATTGTGGAAAACATCGTCAATGAATTGCTCCAGGCGTTCTCGAGGAACGATTGGTGGTATTGTAGACCGCAAAGGATCGACATACATCTAAGTTACAGTGATGTCTCAATTAGAAGCTAACCAGAAAAAGGAAGAAAAAGCATACAATTTTTATGTTTTCAAGGTCCTTCACATAGGCCATCTCTCCCTTAATCAATTCAAAAATGACACTATTACCAATACGAAAAGCATCAGCTCACAGAGATCCCAGAGACTCTACATGGAGAATGGAAAAAAGTCAACTCACGCTTGCCGTTTCACCTCCTTCTTTGGTAAGGTTTTCATGAACTCGCCGGATACGAGATCATGCCACTCCCATTTTCCGGGTGTACCCTTACCCATAGCTATTTGAAATGTTCTCAATTGCGCATAGCTATATAGGATTTTGATGGACTGAATGGCCTCCTTCAAGAAATCAACATCAGGATTCTCCTCTTCTGTCTTTTCAAGAACAGCACTCAGAAGCACAGGATACTTCTGAAGATGATCAGAGGGGCGGTTCAAGAGATATTTCAGGTCCGAGCGAACTGACTCTCTCTGATACCCTATTTCCGAGGTGCGCTCCTGGAACCATGAACATCAAGATAACAGTTCAGTTGAACAGTTGTAAATCTCACCTCAAGGAAGAATCGGAAATTGCCATTCTTCTCTTTTTCTTCGTTGAGCCTCTTTTCAGCAGTCATATGATGACCAATGCACGCTGGATACGCCAACCGGAGCTCAACAGCAGCATCTAAAAAGATATCGCCAATTCTTTGGATGATTGGTCCTTGCTCTCGTTGGCGAACATATAACACCTCCAACAATCGACGATTGCACTCCCGCAAATCCAAAATATTTCCAAAAACATCGTCAACGAATTCTTCCAATTCACCTTCAGGGAGAATGGGAGGCTTCGCAGTACGAAGAGGTTTGACGAACAAAGATTCAATAGTATCAAGATCCTGGATATACTGCTTTTCTTTAGTGATGAGCTGATGGATAATTCTGATGAACAGATGCGTCAGAATTTCGTCATTGATAATGAATGGGGACAAAGGAGACTGACGATTGACGTTCAATTTCAGTTTGTGGTAGAGTTGCCAGAACATTTTCATCAATGCCTTTCGTCCACGAATCTTTTTTATCCTCCATAGGTACTTCGCTTAAAGCTGACAAAGTAGTAAATCCCGGAAGATCCTTCTGCTAGAACAGGGGTAGAGCATGGTATTTACATTCAATGTGAAAGGTAAAAGAACTCACGCGTTTCGGACATGAAAACGAATAACATGGAGGCCCCTCAGCTCCACTGTCTGCACAACTAGGAGAGTAACAACGTGTAAGCATTGTTACAACGCCTGTTGGCAACTCCTCTCTTTCAAAAAGAACGTCCGATTCACCGTCCTGCTCGTCGTAGAACATGAATACGTCTTCCACTCCATCTTGAAGAATACGACCACCCCATTCGACTTCAAAGAAAAAAAGTTGATTCTGTAGACTACGAGCGACTTGTAGTGCAACGCGCCTGTCATTGGTGGACATGTTGTAATTGATGGCTAAGTCTCGCTGGATGAGGGTTTGAACAGTGGACTGGAAACAATATCCATCAAGAGAACGAAATCAAAGGTAAGGAATACTTACCACGATGTCCTTGCCCGTGAATGCACGAGAATACGGAATACTTCCTTTAACGTGAGTTCCCCTTGAAATTTTATCACGAAGCTGCATAGCGATATGTGAAAGAAGAAAGTAGTTGATAAACCGACTCCCATCATCATCCTCGTCACCTTCCCAGAATTCCTCCCCTTCATCCTGATAATTGGCAGCTTCTGGGTTGGCAAGGTCCGCCAGAGTGTGCAGTTCGTCAGTTGGATGACCCATCATACTAGTATCGGCCTGCTCCTGTTCTTGAGGAGCAACAACAAAGCTTTCCTCCTTGGGGAAACCAGAAACTTGGGTGCTCGAAGCTGCATATGTTGAAGACCTACCGAGGCTAAGATCTCGATTACTAGCACTAGCCACGGGAATCGAGCTGTAGTACGCCAGCTGGGATGAACTTGATATACTTCGAGCCAGCCGGGGGTCACCACCTGGGACCTTGCTCAACCATTGACAGACCCGAATTGGAAAGATACTCACATGGATTCAGAGAGTCAATTTGGGTGGGCGATAGCACCGCCTGTGGCATGATGTACTCTGGGATCTGAGACCTGCACAATGGTTGAGAAATCCCAAGCGATTGAGAGGAATCATGATCGTAAGGTGAGTACTCTTGCAACACTGGGGGCTGAGATTGTTTGTGATGGTAGCCATTATCAACTGCTCGCCTATCATAAACACTCGCTCTCGGTGATATGGGCTCACTTTCCAGATCATAAGAAGTCCGGGAAGTGGAAGGGGAATGACCCGATGAACGACTCCCGTCTTCACGATACGCAGTCTTTTCAGGAGGATTAGCATGGGATGCGCTGGAAGGAATACGGTGAAGTCCTGAGATATCGGATGGCAGAGGCGAACGGGTGTAAGCAATTCCATGAGTCTGTCCAGGAGTAATCGGAAGACGGCGACCTCCTATGCTCGCGGAGGATGTGAGTTGTTTGCGCAAACTGCTGGAACTGGAGGACTGTGCAGAGTGGTATGACTCTGCGCTGTATTGACTTGCTCGTGTCAAGGGATCAAAATATGGTTCGGGTTCCGGCATAGTGAACGTAGCGGTCGGAGCGGTAGTAGCTGTTGAAGAAACTGCAGGTGTAGGGGGGAGTTTTCGCACACTACTTTGGCGAGTAGATGAGTCTGGCGACGATATAAGCCAAGAAGCGAACCCGCAGAAATTGACAACATACAGTTGTGAGGACTTGTCGGCGATGTTGGTGTGTACCATACAGATGGATAAGAAGTGTCGTTGGAACTTCCATCCATGTTTCCATTCCCATTGCCAGGCACATCGTCATATACACGATATATCTGGTCGATATCAGAGGCGTCCTTTAATGACAGTGATGGGCTTTCCGTATCAAAACCGGCAAGGACGTCATTGTAAAGCTGCTGTAATTCTTGGTCTACCGGTGAACGGGAGCGCGCAGCCAAAGGCGCTTGGGGCATGACTGAGTGAGATCAGCCTAGTCCTGCAGGGTTGTATCAGTCCGACAATCCCCAAAAGAAACTGTCGGGAATAGCAGAGAGGGAAGGTGAAGTGAATGTGATAGTCAGGAGGAGAGAATCATATATATGCAACATTCGTCATTATCCAAAATAGTCAGCACCCGGGCGCTCATGAACCCTTATTCTGAAAAGCACTTGGCTCTCGTCGAAGAAAACCTCCGATATCTAGACAGTCTGCACCTGGTGTCTGCGACGCGGATGTCAGAAACATTTATATTTCCTGTAGCGATAATCTTCTGTCGGCGGAAGTATGCTATCACAGCGGTCTCGAGTTCGGCGACTGATTTCTACCGACATAGTAATAGCTGGACAGACCCGTGATATAGTAGTTCGTTGTATCACAATATTCATCCCCTGACTACACAAACACGCTGGGGCTTACTTACATTTCCATTCGAATCAATTCTAAATCAATTGCGATAACGTGATGTTCTACTTGGACGTTGCAATTTTCCCAACACCAAAGCACATCTGCACGCCTGTCCAGCTAAGTTACCAAACAACCTATGCCGTCAGACAAAGATACACTACTCGGGATGGGTTTCGACCCAGCGAGAGTTGAATGTTCGCTTCATGCCCCCCAATTCTTGAAGATACAGCAACTGACTTGGAATTTACAGGGGCCATTAAAGCTTCAGGCGGCAGTGGACTACAGCCTGCAATGGATCATATATTCGAGAACGAAGGCAGACCAGTTCCGGACCTCAATGCTGCAGGCGAACTGAGTGAACCATTATCATCACAGACTCTGGACGAAGAGGATCTAGGAGCGGAAGGCATCGCAACCGCAACCGTGAATGCTACGCAAGCAGAGGCAAAGGTACACATCCCGCACACCACGCATGATTTCTCTAACGGGACAATCCTAGAGTATCAAATGTTCGGAGTGCGGCAAGACCTTCAAAAACGCATCCCTTGCAAATTACCATGCTGAAAAAAGTGGTCACGATCAGTTCGAAGAATCAGCTGAAGAGGTAAGCATACTCCCCGATGATCAGCATGAACCCGCGGCAGCTGGCGGAACTTCACGCAGATCAAACCTCTGACGGAAGAAGAGAAGAAGCAGAAGCTCGAAGAACTCAAGGAGAAGATGGCTGCAAAACGGGCACAAAAAGCAATAGAAGAGGCGAAAGAGGCGAAAGCCAATGAAGCTATCCGCCGAAAGGCTGGAAAGGCAAGCAATTGCTGTCTAACAAATATCTCTATGATCTCTCATAAGCCTGGACTGCCTAGGACATGCACAAAATCAAGGAAAAACTGGCGTTAAAAGAAGCACAAAAGCAGGCAGAGGCCAAGAAACGCGGTACGTACCCCATTTACAAGACTCTCCGTATGTTCCCTGACCTTAGTCAAAATACAGAAAAAATTGACGATGCGCGTGCTAGAGCAGCGGTTAAGGCTCAAATAGAAGCCGACAAAAAAGCCCGGGCAGAAAAGGCTGCACTTGAAAAAGCTCTTCGCGAAGGTCGAGCAAACACAGGAGCTACGATCCCAGTCGATGTACCAAAGCCTGCAGCTGTCGCATCCAATACAGCAGGACGGAATTTCAAAGATACCCGGCTACAGATTCGCATGTCGACTGGCGGTGCACCATTGACGACGACCTTGACAAGCGATGCTCGTAAGACACCTATGAGCCCAAATCATTGATGTTCATTGCAAACCCTCCTCCGCAGGCCTCCGGGAAGTTGCAGAGTTCCTTGTATCCCAAAACCTTGCCGTCGATGTGGATACCGTCACATTGGCACAACATTTTCCTCGGTTTGTTTATCCTTATGTGGATCTTGAACACTTACGAATGTTTGTATTGGCAGAAAAACCTTCACACGTTCGGATTTCTCCAAGTCACTTCGAGATCTAGGTCTGACTCCATCAGCTGTGAGTTTGTCATACTTGTGCAATGATCTATTGTATAACCATGAAATATAGGTGCTCCTTGCAACGCCTTGATACGTAAACACAGAAGAACGAGTGAAATAGAAGATCAAGCCTGTGTACTAGTAGTCATTATGAGACCCACTCAAATCAAACAACCTAAGCGTAGTCGAAAACCATTATTCGACCATCAATATGTCCAATCGCGATCGTTCCCTCCTCTTCCTGCAAAGCAATCTTTGTCCACCCGTCTTGTTCGATGGAGTGATACTCTGACAATTCTCGTGTGTGTGGTACCAGCCCTTCATTTACAGTTGTCTCATCGATACGGTTGCCTGCTAATCGTTGGCCTTGACCTTGATAGTTCTGAGTATGATTGTCTACGTAGATGATCGTACCGTGAGAGCCAATCGCCATGTGAATCATCGCCCCAAGCCGAACGGGCGAGGCAATTACCTGAGTATCATCAGGAGGGAGGACATAAGGAAGATTATATTTGCTCGCGGGGTGGCTCGGATCAAAGGCATCGTTGGTATTGAAGATGAAACAATGAATAAAGTTTTCAGGCTGAGCTTTTCAATGAGCCACTACGAGACTGCCAAATTCTCTACTCACGTAGGGTTCACGCCCAAATCGTATTGCTGAACGGATAGGCACAACTTGATCTCGTACTCCTTTCATCTGGAACAAAATTATGGAGTCTACTTTCCACCGCCATATATGTACCCCAATGGGCTCAATTTGAGTGCTTTGATCAATTTTCGAAGGAAGTGCATAAATCTCCAAAGTCGTGATTCTAGCGATGATGATGTAATTGTTGTCTACCAGGACATTTAAGACTGTTTCCTGCTCCAAAATTCAAGCCATTAGCGACTCCATCCGATGCCGGCAGAATGAAGTAAGGGCACGATGCACAAGAGCTAGAAGACATATGATCCAAAATGCTTACCTTTACTGTATCTCTTCTAGGACCAATCAATTCCACCCGATTCTGCGGTGTTTTGAAATGATACCAAAACGTTCGCCCAAAGTCATCTTGAGTCAGTATGAAGTCTCCAACTAGCATCATGCCCCCAGGTGCCTTCTCATTTAACACGGCCACATCAACAAAAGCTTGGGCAGGATCCACCCTCAGCATATGTGAATGGACGCCAACATTGCCACTGCCACCGCTGATAAATTTTCGCATTCCGGCATCGACGTTAATCAAACGGATTCTGAGCTTGGCATGTCAGATCAGTGATTTGACATGATGGATCTGACATACTCCGGCGTCATCACCGCAACAACAGCTTCTCCCGAGGACAGTTTATTACTTGCCAGGCCAAAAAAGCTACGAAAGGTGCGCCATCCAATACGCAGAGGAGGATTGGCTTTTAGGTCCCAGCACTGGAGGACATAGGCATGAGAACCACCAATTTGTATAAAGGACAAGGAGAATAGCCAATGTTCGCCTCCTCGAGAGCAGAACGTGAGAGATGTGATATGAGAATTAGGCATAGTGGGAAGTTCAACATGGCGAGTAGGTCTAGGTGACCTTGAAGACCAGTTGATCCTGTATTTCTCTGCCTTCATGGCGAGGCGTTCCAAGTCATCGGCCGTGACATTCTCGAGAGATCTTCCGTGGAGGCCTGGAAGCGGAAGATTTTGACGTACAAAATGGTTTCGGACAATATCCAACCAGACGGCACGGCTCTTAGTAATGTCGAAATAATATTTGCAGACCTGGCTTTATCGTCAGAAATTCCAGTTATTTCGAATAAAATTTTCTGTTCTTACCAGTCTCAACCGAAGTATGTCGGATATCGACAGGTAAGATAATATTATGGGGAAGACGTCAAACGGAAGAAGGGAAGGCATACAACAATTAGTCGGTGGCTCAGAGCAGGATGCAGGATAATTTGAGGGATATTATGATTATGTTTTGCCACGAATAGTCTGCTATTTATCTTACCCAAGTTCCCATCAAAAATCATCATCGTGATCAAGATGAAGTTCCCGATTTTGACAGAATCCAAATCATTAATCTATCTCGGTTAGATCATATACCAGCACCTGGTCTTTGCCATGAGTAACAAAGGCATGGCATTACCCAAAGGCGATGAGTTGCTTCAATGAGTGAATCCATCAAGAGTACACAAACCATCAGAAACACTTATTGAGAGTCCGATCGGGTGCCATGCTGAGTTCTGACGTCATATAGGTAGCGCCGCAAGAAATATGGTAGACTCATATTTTTTACGAGCCGTGCTCATCAATGACCGTCATCCCAGTATTGTTACCGCATTTCATTATTGCAGCATGAAAAGTGACCGGACCGGGGCTCGAACCCAGACCCTTCTGGAACTGCACCAGATGCTCTACCATTGAGCTATCAGGTCCTCCAGGGTATCGCAATGTGACCGGATTCCCCAT
>Ga0153995_1000100_pt1 | contig 15514 bp, 16 predicted proteins | sample TSNC079MetaG_FD_104678 | JGI IMG/M metagenome (GOLD analysis project Ga0153995, IMG submission 104678) | Attine ant fungus gardens microbial communities from North Carolina, USA - TSNC079 MetaG | ecosystem: Host-associated > Fungi > Mycelium > Unclassified | place: USA: North Carolina, Lumber... | reverse complement strand
CCGCCGGGAAGGCGCAGTCGCCCATCGACCTCCCGGCACTCGGCCACGACGCCCCGCTCGACCTCGACGTGGAGAAGGGCGAGGTCACCGAGACCACCGCCGACAACGGCCACACCGTGCAGCTCACCGCCGGCTCAGGCGAGACGACCGTCATCGACGGCACCGCCTACCACCTGCAGCAGATGCAGTTCCACGCTCCGTCCGAGCACACCGTCGAGGGCAAGCGGTACCCGGTCGAGTTCCACTTCGTGCACGCCGATGCGAAGGGGCACCTCGCGGTCGTCGCGGTCTTCGCCGAGGCGGGCGCGCATGACGCCGCGTTCGACCCCTACATCGCCGGAGCGGCCGATGGGGAGACGTCCGCCAGGAGCCACGTCGTCGACGTCGCGGCGATGCTGCCCACCAACCGCGCCTACTGGGCCTACGACGGGTCGCTCACGACGCCGCCCTGCACCGAAGGCGTGCACTGGGTGGTCCTCGCGACGCCGATCGAGCTCGGCCAGGACCAGATCGACGCACTGACGGCCGTCCACCACGACAACGACCGCCCCACGCAGCCGCTCGACGGCCGCACGGTGCGCAGCAGCACCGAGTAGGTCAGGCGTGCCGGGCGGAACGGCGACGCGAGCCCTCTGCCCGGTCGTGACGCCGGAGCCGCTCGGCCAGGGAGAGTCGTACCGTCGGCCACTCCGACGACGTGATGGAGAAGACCACGGTGTCGCGGAGCGTGCCGTCCCGGCCGATCTGGTGGTTCCGGAGCACACCGTCCTGCTTGGCGCCGAGGCCCGCGATCGCCGCGCGGGACTGCATGTTGTGCCAGTGCGTCCGGAACTCCACCGCGTTGCACTGCCACACGTCGAACGCGTGGGACAGCATCAGGAGCTTCGACTCGGTGTTGATCCCGGTGCGCTGCGAGGACTTCGCCAGGAACGTCGACCCGATCTCGACCCGGCGGTTCGCCGTGTCGACGTTCATGAACGTGGTCGACCCGACCACGCGTCCGGTCGGCCGGTCACGGACCGCGAACGGCACCATCCGGCCAGCAGCGTGTTCCGCGAGACGCCGGTCGATCTCGTCGTCGACCTGCGCCGGCGCCGGGATCGAGGAGTACCACGTGCGCCACAGATCGCCGTCGGCGACCGCCGCCCTGAGGTCGTCCGCGTGCTCGTGCGCGATGGGTTCGAGCGTGACGCGGTCGCCGGTCAGGGTGGGTGCGGGGGCGATCTCCATGGGACTCGATCGTACCGTCGGGCATCCTCGTGAACGGCTCCGAGTGGGCGCCCTGTGGAAAGGGACAGGCGCTCCACAGCCGTTATCGTGACGGGGTGCGTGAACGAGGCCAGCAGCAGTACCAGGTCCGCTTCGGATGGGGCGTCTCGGGTGCCCACCGCGTCGCCGTGGGAGCGCACCTGATCGTCTGGGTGGACGTCCTCCCCGCCGGTCCGGGCACCGCCGGACCGGATCGTGCCGACCACCGGGCGGTGCGCCGCCTGCTGCCGGCGGGGCCCGAGGTGGTGGCCGGCCACCTCGGCAACGCAGCGGCGATCGCGGAACGGGTGACGAGCCTCCAGGCCGAGCGTGGTGACCGGTGCGTCGTCGCGGTGATCGCCGCCGGGCTGGACCACGCGCCCTCCGGTGGCGACGCCGCCGAAGCCGCAGGCGAGTCGGTCGACGTGCCCGATGCGCCGGACTTCGCCGTCGAGGACATGCTCGGCGCCGGCGCCGTGATCGACGCGCTGTCCGTCGTCGGGATCGACCACTCCTCGCCGGAGGCCGCTGCCGCGTGCGCCGCGTACACGGGGCTGCGGCGGGCCGTGAAACACCTCGTCAGTGCCTCGGAAGCGGCTCGCGGCATCGGGCCGGAGCGGGTGCACGCGGCGCTCGCCGCCGGGCCGGAGCTCGTGACGATCCGCCCGGGGGAACACACGGCGCGCGCGTAGCGTTCCGGACGGGTGAGCACACCGCTCACCAACGAAGGAGCGCACCATGAAGGCAGTCGCCGGCGACACCGTCATCGCAGAGGCATCCGAGGACGACCTCATCAAGATCGAGGGCAACTGGTACTTCCCGCCGTCGAGCGTCAACACCGAGCTCTTCACCGAGAGCGACACGCAGTACCACTGCCCGTGGAAGGGCGACACGCAGTACTACACCGTGCACGCCGGGGACCAGACGCTGCCTGACGCCGCGTGGTCGTACCCGACGCCGATCCCCTCGTCGTTCGACCGGGTCGGCAAGGACTACAGCGGCTACGTGGCGTTCTGGAAGGGCGTCGAGGTCGTCGAGTAGTCCGGGTGGGTGCGCCGCGCCGCCGCCCCGCGGCGCGGCTCACCCGGCCAGCGTCAGCGCCACCAGCGCGACGTTGAGCGCGACGATCACCGCCGCGATCACCCACGCCACCACCCGCGTGCCGACGGCGTTGACGTCGGCGCCCATCACGCTCCGCCTGGACGTGTAGGCCACCAGCGGGACGATCGCGAACGCGATCCCGAAGCTCAGCACGACCTGGCTCACCACGAGCAGCATCGTCGCGTCGGCGTTCAGCGCGAGCAGCACGATCGCCGGTACCAGCGTGACGATCCGCCGCACGAGCAGCGGCACGCGCACGTGCAGCAGCCCGTGCATGATCTCCGCGCCGGCCATGCAGCCCACCGACGTCGAGGCGAGCCCCGACGCCAGCAGCCCCACCGCGAACAGCACGCCCACGACCGGCCCAACGTGCGTCGCGATCGCCGCCTGCGCCCCCGGGATCGAGTCCGTGCCCGGCACGCCCGGCAGCGTCGCCGCCGCGAGGACGAGCATGCAGACGTTCACCCCGCCGGCCACGATGAGCGCGAGCGCCACGTCCCACCGCGTCATCACGAGCACCCGTCGCCGTTCGGGCCCAGCCGGCGTGTCCCCGTGCCGGTCCCTGGCCAGCGCCGAGTGCAGGTACACCGCGTGCGGCATCACGGTCGCGCCGAGCATCGAGGCCGCGAGCATCACCGACTCCGAGCCCTCGAACCGCGGCACCAGCCCTGATACGAGCTCGCCGGGGGAGACCTGCGCGAACAGCAGCCCCGCGCAGAACCCGATCGTCAGGATCGCGAGCATCGCGGTGACGACGACCTCGAACGTGCGGGCGCCCCGCCGGTTCTGCAACACGAGGATCGCCATCGACACCACACCGGTGATCACCCCTCCAGCGACGAGCGGCAGGCCGAACAGCAGGTGCAGGGCGAGCGCGCCGCCGATCACCTCGGCGATGTCGGTCGCAGCCGCCACGATCTCCGCCTGCGCCCAGAACAGCAGCCGGGGTGTCCGCTTCATCCGCATGCCGAGGAGCTCCGGCAGCGACTTCCCCGTGACGACCCCGAGCTTCGCCGACAGGTACTGGACCACGACGGCGCTCGCGTTCGCCGCCACGAGGACCCAGAGCAGCAGGTAGCCGTACTTCGCCCCTGCCGTGAGGTTCGCGGCGACGTTGCCGGGGTCCACGTACGCGATGGCGGCGACGAAGGCGGGACCGAGGAGCGTCAGGCTGGCAGCGCGCTTCCGTGGTGCGTCACCCGTGGCGGCTCGGCGTGCGGCGAGGGTGTCGGTCATGGGGACCAGCATGCCAGAGAATTTGGCGTCCCGAATTCAGGGATTCGGTACGTTGCGCGGATGGTCGAGTGGGAGTCGGACGGGAGGCTCGGTGCGGGTCCAGCGCGTCGGCCCGGCTCGTGAGCCGGGCACCAGTGCTCGTGTCAGTGGCCGCGACGGGACACGATGCTCGCCAACCACTCGGGCATGTAGGCGGGGCTCCGGGGGTACTGCTCAAGGTCGAGCGCCCACATCTCGTCCGAGGGCATGGGGTTGGCCACGTCGGGCTGGGTGAACGGGTCGCCCGAGGTGTTCCACACGCGGCGGTCCCAGTTCGCCGTTCCCCCTACGGTTCCGGCGCGATCGAGATGCCAGTCGTAGGACATCCAGGCGCCCTGTTCTGGGGCGCTCATTGCACGGCGCAGCTCGTGGAAGGCGTCCATGAGGGGAACCGAGCGGATGCGCTCGTGGTGCCAGCTCTGCCCGTGCAGGAGTTCGACTCGGGCGGAACTCGCTCTCCCGGTCTCGCGGAAGTGGATCCGGATCGCGTCCCAGTCGTGATCCGCGAACGCGTCTCTGGCGATCCGCGCGATCGCACGGTGCAGGTCGGGCTGATCGTCGATGTGTTCGGACACGGTCAACCTCGGATCTGCGCGAGGCGTTGGTCGAGCTCGACGTCGATCATCTCGCCGAGCACGGAGTCCACGATCTCGAATGCCTGGTACACGTCCTCGTCGCCTTCGAGTGCGAACGTCGCCTGCGGGTCGATACGACTGCTGTCGAAGGCCGCTGCCTGCGGACGCACGAGCGGCATCGCCTCGAAGACGTCGAGGAGGAACTGATTGTCGCGCCCGTCGAAGAGCTCGGCGTACAGGAGATCCCAGGTGTCCTGGGCAAGTGCGGTGAGCGCCGTCTCGCGCTCCCGCTCGTGGTGCGCGGACAAGCGCGTGATGACGGATGTGCGCGCGGCAGCCACTGACGCATCGACGTGGTCCTGCACTGCTTCCCAGATGTCCGGCCACCCCCATGCCGACTCGAGCGGGGCGAGCGCCCCCGGGAAGGTGCCCTTCGCGGCGAGCAACGCCGCACGAGTGCGCTCCGCCGACACCCGAGCGCGCTCGTCGTCTTCGGCGTCGGGAACGAGGGCACGAGCCCAGACCGGGACGGCTTCGGCGGAGCGCGGATGCACTCGGAACTCAATCCGCCAGTCATCGTCGTCCGGGAATTGCATCCATGGCTCGGTTCCGGGAACGAACGGGTCAGCGGGATTCTGAAAGATGCGCCGATCCCAGTTGACATCGGCGTGGAGCCTACCGTCCTGCATGGTGACCGTTGTGGAGATCCATGCGCCACGACCAGGAGCTGCCTCGGCCGTGCGCAGGCTTTCCAAGACGTCGATGACGGCGTCCGGAGTGCGCCGTGCCTCTCGGGTGCCGTCTGCGCGCTCCGCGCTCATTGCCGCGATGATCTGGGTGGCCACCTGTCCGTAGAACAGGTGGATCGTCGTGGACGAAGGCTCGTCCACGCTCTGAAGGAGTGCGGTCGCGAGCTGGTCGTGCAGTTCGGCCGAGCGACCGGGGCCAGCTGGTTCGCGAGTCACGCGCCTGGCCATCCGGGGCGCTGCGTCTGGCGGACCTCGGCCCCCGACAAGACGTCGAGCGGCAGCGTCGCCTCGTACCAGTCGGCGTCGAGCTTGGTCAGCTCGAGCCCTTCGTTCAGGCGGTAGTCGTGCTGGAGCGACGTCGCAGCGAGTCCGATCTCACCCGGACCGGTCGGCACCTCGTCGGAGACACGGAGGTCGAGTCCGTTCCAGCGGATCCTGATGTCGAGCTCGCAGAACTCAGAGACGTCCTCGATCGGAACGACCTTGCCCCAGGCACCGGGGCTCGTCTGGACGAAGCCGTCCTGCTCGGCAGCCGGATCGGGCCGGACGATCGCAACGTGGGTCTCTTCGAGGATGTCGCCGATGTAGCGCTCGCCGTCGACCGTCGCGATTCCCCCGCTGTACCGCGAGATCATCCGGCCTCGGAGGGTGCGTCGGGCTTGCAGGTAGTCTCGGTAGACCCACCCGATGTGGACGCCGGCATACCGGGCGACGAACGTCGACGGGCCGCTGCCGTCGTAGCGCCAGATCTCGGCGCCGTACGGGATGCGGTGGGACGGCATCCACGAGAGCGGCACCGTCCGGTCGAGGTCGTTCGGGACGAACCCTGTACCGGTGAAGGGTTCGTGGTCGACCCACGTCGCGCCGAGCAAGGCTGCGGTGCGTTCGTCGGTTCCGCCCATCGCCGGTGTGATGAAGAGCTCGGGAGCCGCCTCGAAGCGCAGGACGTCGAGGTACGGCATGTCCGCGGAGAACGGCGTCGCCGGGAACTCGAGGCCGTGCACGGCGATGAGGTCAGGGATCCGCTGCAGCCCCGCCGCTGTGTCGAGCGGGATCACGTACCCGGCCACCCGTTCGATCCAGCCGTTGAAGTACCCGTCGCTCAGCTGCGGCGTGATGGCCTTCTGCATGATCGTGGCGCTCAAGTACTTCCCCCTGCGGTCGTCAGCGTTGTTGCTGCACCCATCCTAGGAACTCACTCGGACGATGCGATGACCTCGCTCGTCAGGTTGTTGAGATCGGACGGGCGGACGAAAGCGGTCACGCCCTGCTCGCGCTTCCGGAAACGGATCGGATGACCGTCGTGCGCGAACACGGTGCCCGGCTCCGGGTCCTCGGCGCGGACCTCGACGGCCTGTTGCAGGAGACCACTCCAGGGCGCGTCGATCACGACTCGTCGTCCTTCCACTTCAGCTGTCGTCCGGATCTGCGTCGACTCCTGGACCTCGTCCCGCCGAATCCGTCGTCGTGCGGTTCCGTTCGCGAGCACGAACGACGGCGCTGGCGACGAGAGCGGTGTGCTGAGCAAGTACGTGTCATCCGCGTCGGACTCGCCGCGGTACCAGCCGTCTTCGGTCCTGAGGTAGGTCCCGGCCAGGATCGCTGACGGCGCCGGGAGGGCTTCCCATCGTCGCGTGACATCAGCAGTCGGCAAGAATTCACCTGTCCTGTACCAGCCGAGCTGCACCTCATCACCGATCCAGACCCCGGTGTCGGCAACCGCTGCGCCGTCGATGTGGTCGTCATCGAGCATCGTCGTGAGCGCCAGTTCTTCGCTGATGTTGAGCTGCTCGGCGGTGGCTTCCCGGAACTCGCCGAGCCTGAACTGCCATCGCAGGTCCGATCCGGGGTCGACGCGGTTCCCAGCCGCATCCACCATGCCCGCCACGAGTGGCTGCTCGAACGTGAGCGGTACCGGATCGAGCCCGCGCAGTCGCTTCGTCGCTGAGACGAGGCCGATCGCGGAGTCGGCGAAGCTCCGGTCGAACGAGAGTTCATCGGTGATGATCCGCAGTTCGGAGAGCGACTCGCCCTCGATGTGGTGTGCTTGGAAGCGGCCCCGCTCTCCCACCGCCTCGGCCGGGAGCGGCGGATCATCGTCGGATCTCGAGCCGAACACGGAGAGCGCGCCGTCCGTGGTCTCCACGACCTCGACGGAGAAGCCGTTCCACCACGCAGTGGTCCGACGCCGAACGAGGCGCACGCCAGCGCGGGGCACTCGCACCTCCACGGCGTCGTGGACGATCACATGCTCGCCGTTCGGGCTGAGTCGGCCCATCCGACCGCTCGCGAGTACTTCGTCGCCGGAGTACGCGGTCGTCATGGAGCCGCGGACTCCAATCACGTCCGCCAACGCGTGCCGTCCCACTTCGCGACCAAGTCCTGTGTGCCGTCGGGGTTGTAGCGCCAGAGTTCGGCACCGTCGGTCAGCCGGAGATTGTTGCGGAGCTCGACCTCAGGTGTGTAGTGCTCGTAGTGACCGGCCCAGCCGTTGCCACGGAACGGATCGAAGGTCTTCTCGGAGAAGGACTTCGAGGTGTTCGTCTTGAGCGCCGCGAGCATCTTCTTGCGGAAGTCCTTCTGCGCGTCGGAGCCATCGGGAAGGGCGTCGGCGAGTTGGTTCAGCCGACCGTGGCGCTCTCCGTTGGACATCGCTGCCCACTCACGCTGGTCGATCGTTCCGTCATCGAGCCACTTCCGTACCGTCTGGAGTGGTTTCATCCGGTCGAAGACGTCCGAGTCGGATCTCCCCGAGTTGTCGAACTCGGTCTCGACGCGCATACGGATCCCGTGGATGGGCGAATTGCTCGGATCCGGGAACGACGTCTCGTTGTAACCGAGCCCCAGCTTCTGGAACACCCGGAGTGGGGTGATCGGCGCACGGTTCGAGATCCCGGTGAGGTGTGAGAACTTCGCAATGAACCCACCAAAACCGTGGTCGCCGAAGTACCCGGGTGTGTCCGAATCGATCGCCTCGCGGATTCCGGTGACGTGGCTTCCCGGGATCACCTTCTGGACGATGTCACCGGTCGCGATGGGGTCGAGTCCCTTGCGGATGTCGAGCAAGGTGTCCATCTGATCGGGAGTCAGACGGTGGATCGGCTTGCTCACGAGCCGTCGGAATTCGCGACGGCTGAGTCCGTGGTCGTGCAGCTTCGCGTCGAGCTCCTGACGATAAGAAGCTGATTCGTGTGCGACGGCTGATTCCGGGAACTCGGGTCGGAGCGGCGGACGAGTGCCGCTGGACGCATCCGAGCCACCGCCGTTGTCGCTGAGCGCTTCGCCGCCGGTGTCGAACCGGGAGGCCGGACCAACTGTGCGCGTCGCTGTCGGGTGCGCAGCAACGGCAGTCGCGGCCGTGGCGCTCGACCCTGCTGCGGCCGCGTGCCCCGCGTCGACCTGGTCCGTGTGGTCCGCCGGAGCGGGTGCATCGGTGGAGTCGTGGCCGTGGAGGGAGGCGGGCTGTTCGTGTGCCGCTGCGCTCGTGATCTTCGACTCGGTGGAGACGATGTCCGCGTGGGACGGGGACTCGGCGTGCGAAACCGCATCACGGACGTCGCCGCCGACGATGTGCTCGGATGTGGTCGACGTCGTGTCCAAGTGGTCAGACGCGTGCTGGGACGGCACCGAGTCAGCAGCGGTGCCGCGCGTTGCGGCGTCGCGCGAGGAGCCGACTGCAGCATCCGCGTGCGCAGGCGCCTCAGCGTGTGCAGGAGCGTCCGTGTGGGCGGATGCGTCCGCGTGCGCAGGTGCGTCCGCGTGTGCGGGGGTGTCCGCGTGCGCAGGCGTCTCAGCGTGGGCCGGGGTGTCCGTGTGCGCGGGGGCATCCGCGTGTGCAGGAGTCTCCGCGTGCGCCGGAGCGTCGGCGTGCGTGGTCGACTCGGTGTGTGTCGGCGTGTCCGCGTGCCCGGCGCCCTCGGCGTGCCCGGCACCGACGTCGTGCGACGAGGCGTCGACGTGGTCCACGTGCGTGACGACGTTCTCTCCGCCGGCGTGGGCGGTCGTGCCGCCACCGTGCGCAGCACCCGTCACCACCGGGGTCTGCGACCCGTCGACGTGCGGTCGTTCGCCCGAGTGCGTCGACGACGCCGACGACGTGTGTCCCGCGCCGGAGACGACCGGGCCGTCGGTGTGCACCGTCGTCCCGGAACCTGCTGCCGTCGTGTGCGCACCGGCACCCGAACCGGCGCCGACCGAGGTACCGAGGTCGACATCGACCTCGGTCGTCGTGACGTGAGTGGTGTCCAGGTCGACGTCCGCGCCGTGCGTTCCGGTCGCGCCATGCGTCCCGGTGCCGCCGTGCGCGTCTGACCCGCCTGCGTCGGACCCCCCGCTCGCGTGGGCGCCACGCGCCTCGATGCCCCCGTGGATGCCGTCCGCCGCCCCGCCGCCGACGGTGCCGAAGACGAGCGACTGGATGACGTTGAAGTCCTGCCCGTTGGTCTTGGCGGTCACGTAGTCACCCGCGACCCCTGATGCCGCTCCGGTGGCGGCGCCGCGCCCCGTGGAGAGCACGACGTGCGTCGCAGTGGTCCTCGTCGCGGCGCCGGCGCCCGTGCGGCCGATGAGCCCCAGGCCGCCGCCGATGCTGCCACCGACCGCACCGCCGAGCAGTGCGCCGGTCCAACCGTCGGTGAACGACTTGCCCTCGACGAGGGTGTTCGTGAACCCCTGCGAGATGACACCGGTGGCCATCCCCTTGAAGGTCTCGCCGGCGATCTTCGCGAACTTCGATCCACGGCCGACGGCCTGGAAGAGGCGGACACCGTTCTCGATCGCCTCGCGGGGGATGCGCGACAGGCTGATCAGGCGGTTGATGACCTCGGCGATGCGCACCACGAAGCGCATGACCGTCGCGGACGTCGCGGCAGCGCCGACCACTGCCGAGGCGCCGAAGGTGAAGAAGCTCAGCGCGATGCTGACCCCGACCTCGACGCCGACCGCGATCGCCAGCTCCTTGATGATGTCCATGATCTCGTTGCGGGCGTCGACCGTCTGCTGGATCAGGCCGTGCAGCGCCTTGATGGCCTCGTCGGAGGCATCGCCCATGGACTTCACGACCGTGGCGATCGAGGTGCGAGCGCCGTCCATCGCATTCCACTGCGGGATCTCGGACGCTGCAGCGACCGCGAGCGCGCCGGTGATGTTGCCGCGGATGGTCGCGAGCTGGTCGCGGTACGCCTCCCAGGCGCTGACCGCATTGCCCATCTTGTCGGTGTCCGCCAGCGGCAGGTGGAGGCCCATCGATGCGAGCGCCTCTTCGACCCAGCCCTGGAACTCGCCGAGCGCGCCGGGCCAGCCCTCGCCCATCGCGGTGGGCACGGAGGTGGCGAGGGTGACGGAGTGCGACGGGACGGAGATGCCGCCGTCGCTGTCCTGGAAGGCTCCCGCGAGCTCGGCGCGCTTGTACGCCGCGCCGGTGGCGCCCATGATCGAGTCGAACGCGGCAAGGGTCTGTGCGACGCCCTCGCTCGCTTCGCCGGCCTGGGAGGCGATGGAGTCGTAGGAGTCGATCCACTCCTTCGACGCCTCGTCGGGGCCGGCCATGCCGCCGGACGACGACAGGACGGAGTGCAGCGAGCGCCACGCGGTCGAGAGGTCGTGCGACGCCGAGGCCATGTCGTTGCCGTCGCGGGCGATGCCGAAGGCGTCGAGGCGAACGTTCGTCATGCGGTGGGATCCCCTTGTCCGTGGCCGCGGGTCACGCGAGCTGCGCCTGGAAGTCGTTCCAGGCGGTGTTGAGCGCGTCGATGGTCTGCTGGTACGCCTGGAGCACGAGCGTCGAGTGCTGCGTGAGCCCCTCGGCTGCGCTGGCCAGCGTGGTCGCCTGGGCGGACCACTGCTGGAACGTCGCCTGGAACGACGTCATCGCTGCGCCCTGCCACTCGGCCGGCAGGACTGCGGCGAACGACTGCGCACCCTGCTGGAGCAGGAGGCAGTACTCGTGGAGCTGCGTCATCGACTGCACGAGCTGGGTGAGGGTGGCGATGTCCGCCTGCTGCTCACTCATCGGTGCCCGCCGTGTCGGTCTGGGCAGCGACGACCCGACGTGCCGACTTCTCTCGGTCGTCGACGCCGTTGCCGCCGGTCACGCCACCCGCGCTGATGATCGTCGCGCCCGAGGCCGCAGGCGCCGTCGTCTCCCCGGCAGCGCCGTCGATCTTGCGGACCGGGACGACGTGCTTGTTCTCGAGGAAGTTACCGGAGAGTCCGGTCTCGTTGAGCTCGTACGACGCGCCCGCTTGACGGAGGCGCTCGGCGAGGTCGCGGAGCGTGGCTGCGAGAGCGGCCGAGCCCGCCTGGAAGTCGGTCCAGGAGCGCTGGAACGTCGCAGCGTCCTCGCCCTTCCAGATGACGTCGACGACGCTCTGCACGTGCGAGTTCGTCGAGCCGACCTGCGACTCGAACGTCGTGACGACGGACTGCAACGTCTGTGCCACCTGACCGAGTGTCTCGGTCCTGACTCTGTACTGCGCCATTGGTACCCCCGCGGATCGGCCGACTCCCGTGATCGACCCTGCGGTCGATCAGTGCTGCTGCTGGGTGGCCCGGAGCGGTCTGCTCCGGGCCGACCGATCAGCGGAAGGTGCCGGAGATCGAGTTCTCGGACTCCTCGTACGACAGGGCTGCGCGCGAGAGCAGCTGGCTGATGCCCGCGAGGGACTCCTTCAGCTGCACGGCCGACTGGTCCCACTGCTGGTACAGGTCCTGGAACGAGCCGGACGCTGCGCCCGACCAGTCGCCACCGACGAGACCGTCGACGAGCGACTTCAGGTTCTGCAGCTGCGACTCGATCGACTGCGAGCCGGACTGCAGCTGGTTCGAGACGCCCGAGAGCGATTCGGAAGTGACGCGGATGTCCGCCATGGTTCCCTCCAAGAAACACTGGTGTGTCCTGGGGTCGATCCGCTGACCTACCCCCCAATTCGGTCCGACCCCCGTTCGGGGGCGGTGGACCGTGCAGCAGCATAGCCGATGCTGCGCACTGCAACGAAGGTTACTCAGGACTGTGGCGATCCGTCGACTGTCCATGCCGACGCATCGACCGGGTCACCAGCCGGGGTGCCCCGCGCAGGCCTTCCCGAGCAGGTCGACGCCGTGCTCGTGGTGCGTGACCGCCGCCCAGAGCGCCGGGCCGTCGCGGTGCTCGAGCGCTCGGTCGACCTCGGCGAAGAAGACCGGCGCTGATGCGGTCCACCTGGCCAGACCCGCGTCGACCGACAGTGCCGTGGCGTCGTTCGTCACGGCGCGGAGCCGCTCGACCGCCTGTGACACCGGGAGGAACCCGTCAGCGCCCTGGGAGCCGATCGCGGCGGCGACGACGTCCATCACCGGGCCGCGGAACCTGCTGCAGAGCGCAGCCGTTGCGTCGTCCGACATCCTGTTCACTTCGCTTCCGAGCGGCCGTCGAAGACCGCGATGCCGGAGTTCGTCCGGAAGAACTCACCCTGTTCGAGCATGTTCGCCGTCCGCGAGGCCGGCAGCCCGCGGGCCGCGGCGAACGCGCGGAGCGTGCGATCGAGCAGGTCGGCGTCCGCATCGGAGTAGTACGAGTCGCCGATGAGCTGGACCGCGCCGAAGTCGGGCGCACCGGAGCGGGCCCAGAGCTTGACCCACCGGCGGTAGCGGGGCGGATCCACACGCTGGCGGAGTCCGGGCCCGTCGGCGACGGCGATCGTCAGGTAGTGGTTGGCGGAGCCGACCGACTGCGTCCAGCGCTCGGCGACGCCGCGGATCCCGCGGGACCGTGCGTACCGGTCGGCGCGGTCCTGGTCCACCACGGTGAAGACGGCGACGATCTCCTGCCAGGTCACGGTACCGAGGACCGGGATGTCCACCCCGGCGTCCGACACGGTGATCCCGCGCGAGGTGTCGCCGAGCGTCTGCGCCATCCGGTTGCGGCGGAAGCGCAGGACCGAGAAGAAGTAGAACGCGGCGACGAGCGTCAGCCCGTGCGCGACGATGATGGGGCCGAGCAGCCCGAGGACGCTCGTCACGACCTCTGCGGCGACGACCACCACGACGGTCCCGATCAGCGTCGCCCGCTCGCGTCGGACGACTGCTGCGTACCGCTCCGGATCCGGCGTGATGGTCACGGGCCTCGCACCCGCCGGCACGTCAGGCATCATCGACACTTCGCCCCTCGTCGTCTGTCGGCCCGGCGCCTCCCGCCGGGTTCCCGCGAAAGCCTAGTGCCGGAACGGGTTGCCGGGGACGTCCGCTGGCTTCGGGGGGACGACCCCGTCGACGGTGACGCCGCTCAGCAGGCTCGCGTACTCGGCGAAGTCGGACGCACCGAGCGACTCCACGGCGTGGATGCCACGTGCCTGTGCCTGGACGAGCACAGCGGCCGTGATCTTCCTCGAGTCGTCGTGCGACAGCACGGTGTCGAGGTCGAGGATGTACTGCGCGAACGCCGGACCGTTCACGTTCGTGAAGGTCTCGAAACCCTTCGCCCAGCGCTGGTCGACCACCTGCGACCGCAGGGCGGGCGCGTCCTCGAGCAGGAACCAGAGGTGCCTGGTCGCCTTGCCGTTGCCGGCCGCCCACACCTCCGCCGTGCCCGCGACGTTGCGCTGGCCACGCTTCTGCGCGAGCCGCGCGGACTCGTCGACTGCGAACACCGCTCGCACGCTGCTCCAGTCGATGAGCGGAACGAGCGGGGTGTGCAGCCCGCTGTTCGAGACGCCGAGCAGGAGCCCGGGGACCCCACCGGCCGGGCGGAGCAGCGACAGTCGGCGCCGCAGCAAGACGATCGCGAGGACCCCACCGACGACGAAGAGGAGCAAGCCGAGGACGATCGGACCGAGTCGCCCCCACAGCAGCACGAGCGCGAGCACAACGACGACGAACACGATGAGCAGGACCGCGTCGCGGAGGTTCCTGCCCGCGATCCTCCGGAAGCGTTCTGCGTCGTAGTGGACGTCGAACCGTCCGTCCAGCGCGAAGAACCGCTGCCAGCTCTGGCGGGTGGCGTCGTCGAGCACCGTCACCGGACCCGCGCCCCCACCGACCCGAACCACAGCTCGTCCCCCGGGACGAGCTCCACGGGCAGCCCCTCCGGGCACCGGTCCTCCCGGTCTCCTCGCCGGAGCACGGTGCCGTTGCCCGACCCACGATCGACCACGCGCAACCCCGACGCCCCGAACACCACCGCTGCGTGCACCCGCGACATCGACCGGTCCGGGTCGTCCAGCGCGAACGCGGCAGCGCCTTCAGCAGCCGCGATGTCCTCCGGCCGCCGGCCGAGCAGCACGGTGCCATCCCGCACCACCAGCGTCTGTCCGGTCGTGAAGACCAGCTGCGGCAGACCGGGTGCGGCGACCGGCGGGGCGGCGGCGATCCGGGCCTCCAGTCCGTCGGCGGGACCCGGCGACGGACGGGACGGAGCAGCGGGTGGCGGCGGGACGGACGCCGACGGCTGCGGCGGCACCTCGGACGTGTCGCTCACCGGGGCGGGCGTCGAGCGCCGTCCACCGGTGGCGAGCTGGCCGCACGACAGGCAGAACATGCTGTTCGGCCGGAGCTCGGCTCCGCAGTACGAGCAGCGTGCAGCCATCCGTCGTCATCCCCCGTCTCGCGCTTCCAGCGTCACAGCCTACGGGAGGCTCCGATCACCCGGCACGGGCAGCCCCCGCCCGTCAGGCGGCCGGGTCGGGCACCTGCACCTGCGTCCACTCGCCGCGACGGTGGATCGCGCCGCCTCCGGCGGGCTGGCGCCCGACCATCCACTTCGGCACCTTCTGCCCGAACAGCTGGGTCCCCTGCAGAGCGCTGGACGGCGAGAGGATCATGCCCTCCTGGGTGCGCCGGACCTCGCCGTAGGGGCCGCTGAAGGTCTTCGCGGCCGCGTCCGGGTTGGTCGCGACGACGAACACGAAGCGTGCGCGGTCACCCATCAGGGAGTTCTCGAGCGGCGTGTTCGACACGAGTTCGGCGTCGTCGATGAGCACGGTGATCAGTTCGTCGGGGTCCTCGTAGCGGCCGATCGCGGGTCCGAGGTCCATGAAGCCCATCGGGTCGGTGAGGAGCGGGACGTCCGCCTCGCGTGCCCAGGTCTGGAAGACCGAGGGCTTCGTCGCGACGGCGATGACGGGGCGTCCTGCCCAGACGAGCTGGTGCGCGAGCGACGTGAGCGCGGTGGACCGGCCGGTGCCGCGCTCGCCGACGACCTGGAACCCGCCGGCGGCCGGCCAGTCCAGGGTGATGCGGGCGAGCTCGTCGCCGCCGACGCCGGCGGTGGGGCCGTCGGCGGGGTGGCCGGTCGCGACGGGGAGGTCCTGCGCCTCGGCGAGGGACACCCGGGAGGGCAGCGCGTCGACGCGGAACGGGTCCTGCCCGACGGTGTCCGTCCACCGCTCGACGGCGGCGGAGACCGTGCCGCGGAGGGCTGCCGCCTGGGCCTCGGCGGAGGCGTCCTGGCCGAGGACGGCGAGCTGGGCCTCGCGGACGGTCGCGCCGAAGAACACGCGCCCGGCCGGGACGGTCTCGGGGAGCTCCCGCACCATCACCCCGGCGCCGCGGTAGTCGCTCACGTCGCGCATCGGGAGCACGTACTGGTCGCTG
>Ga0153995_1000099_pt1 | contig 15657 bp, 21 predicted proteins | sample TSNC079MetaG_FD_104678 | JGI IMG/M metagenome (GOLD analysis project Ga0153995, IMG submission 104678) | Attine ant fungus gardens microbial communities from North Carolina, USA - TSNC079 MetaG | ecosystem: Host-associated > Fungi > Mycelium > Unclassified | place: USA: North Carolina, Lumber... | reverse complement strand
TTTCAACGCCAGTGAGCACCCAACGAGGATTAGCTGTCAATCCCGCACTATTTATGACTATTATGATCGAAAGCTCATGTAATGCCTTGTCTAGACAATATGTTTGTTCCGAATCCGCTACTTCGGCATCATGTCCAACCTCGCTGCGGTGAAAGCTATCAAGAAACTCAGGCTCGATCAGATAATCCGGTCACATCCACTTCGACAACAAACTCAGCTAGGGGTGCCGCGAACTTCAGCCAATGCGCCAATAGCCTCCCTCAACGAACAACTTATTCTCCCAAACCCATTTGTTGCACACAAAATGTCGAATGGAAAATGGCGTGCTCCCGTATATTCATTACGAAAGCAGGCGGAGTTGGTTAGAGTAGCCAAGGCCAACGGACTGTTGCACTTGCTTCCACCCGGCCCCAAGAATCCATTACCTCGGCTGCCTGGAAAGGATTGTGATTCTCAGGCAGCCCTCGCGATGAAAGAGGCTGAAGAAAATAAAGTGACAAGGGATTTGAGACAGAGACTGCCAGAAAAAGGACAAAATTGGCTTCAGCCTATCACATGGCGAGGAAAGGTGAAGAGCAGAACGCCGAAGCCAGGCATTACGCTTTATACCGGCAGGAAGAGGATGTTCAAGGGCCACAAGTGGGAACGGCTACAAGAACATAGGAAGAAGAAGCAGGCCATTCTCATGCGCGATATGAAGAAAAGAGTATACAATTTCAAGATGGTAAGCCATTCTCTCTGATAGCAAGGATTTGCGTAGCGAGTTGACTTGCACACAGTTCCACAAGAGAAGAAAGCCCGATCCTCTCAAGCCCCCGAGATCGGCCAAGGCTCCCAAACTACCCTTCTAGATTACTCATTGGCCTTGATAATATATCTTTCCACCATACGAAAGACGTCGTCGACCCACAGAGATACGCTTGAACTTATGACGACTCAATTATTGAGAACTGAAAGAGTGCCGCAGTTCACTACGGGCTCTCATCTATACCTTCACCTGCAAGCAGCCAACATATCCTCAGTTTCACATCACCGATATTTACTATCTCACTACCAGAACGCATAATGTCATTCAGACACTATACTTATAAAGTTTGAACTTGTGAGATGTGATACTTTAGCAGAAAGACTTCTTGATAGCATAGCAAAAGAATTGGACTCGATACAATGTAGACATGGGTTGGTGTCTGACTTGGCAAATTTGCAAATGGAACAAGGGGCATCTGGATGATTATGCCATCTCAACATCTTGCCCTGCGACGCTGACCCCAGTCGTTGCAGCACTCTCCTCAGTACTAACGTTCATGGCCGAATCACCCATGAAAGCGTCCAGCTCCTTATCCAGCTCTTCTGCTGTAGGTGGCTTTTCCAAACCTTTTCTTGTACTGCGCGGTGCACGACTGTTACCAACAAGCCTGTTGTATCTTGTACGAGTCGGTCCAACATTTGTCCTGAAATACAAGTTGGGAAGACTGTCCATAGGGGCAGAAAGAAATAAACTACTCACGACGGAAACTGCGCCGTTCTGGCACTCGAATCGTCTCGAGGAAGTCGGTCCGACAGAGACAGTTTTTGAACTCTGTTGATGAGCGGTCTATTCAGCGCACTTGATGCTCGAAAACGTGGTCTTGGTGCGAGAAAATCAACCGACATTGGTTGACCTGTCGACAAGATCTATATTCAAGTTTCGCAAAAGCAGTATATTACTTATAACTGTACCTTTGGCTAAAATACCATTGAACTGTTTCTTGGCGCGGACGGCCTCGGCAGTCGTCTCAAACGAAACGATAGCTTGACCCGAGGAACGACCACTACGGTCGTACTATTGTACGTGAAGACCGTAAACAACCAGCCAGCAAAACAAACGTTTATCAATGCAGGCCGGTTGAGCGAGCATTTCGAGTGTTATTGAGTGGATGGTGCGTAGCCAAGAAAGGTCAGATTCGAGGTAAAGAGAGAGAGAGAGAATAAAAAGGTCGGAAGTTTCGTTGGCGTTTGTTTTTACTTCAATGGAGGGAATAGCTTGGGGCTTGCCGTACACTAATCAATGGCTCACGCACAAGTGTGCCAATTTGTCCGAAGATGGTCTGAGAGATGAAAGTGAGCGGCGTGCTAAGGATATTGGTGGGGGCAGTTAAATGACTGTGCAGTTCAAATGGAAGACGTCTTGATAGAGGAAGGATATGTACAAAAGAGGGGAAGTGGAAAACTTACTGTTAAATCCTTTGCATTGACCTCATAATGGAGGTTTGAGACAAGGAGCTTGTGAGTAGGCTCGCGGGATGTAAACAATGCTGATTTTCTTGAGGTGCGTGGTGCATTGATGTTCATGTCGGGTGCCTTATCGTCGAACAAGTTACCTTGCGGAGCCCTTGGTGATTTCTAGAGTAATGATACATGGCGAAAAAGGACATTGGGTAGTGTCAGGGGGAGGATAAGGGCAGAACATGGTTTCTCACGTTGTAAGGCTTTTGGAGAGCACGTTCTGATTTGAATGAGACCATTGCGTTGGTAGAACAGAGACAAGAAGTAAGGAGATGGTAGGTGGAACAGCGTATGGCAAGCGGACACAAATAACGGAGAACCGGATCAAAATATGGCCCGGTGCTCCGACATCACCCCAAGCTGTATAGTCTTAAGAAAGAGTGAGAGCAAAGAGGAAAGCAGCTGTTAAGAAATTAATTTTGATCCTAGTATGATATCTGCATTTTTACTGCATCTCATGAGCTTCGATGAGCTATGAATCATTTTTGAGCCTCTCAAGGAAAATAGGATTCACCAAAGCATTTTGACTCTAGTACAGTAGATGGTGGTTATTCTTCACCCTTACCAAGGACAGGCTAGTGCATCTCGGAAAGTCAGGATGAATTCCAAAAGTTACATCAGTCTTTTCTAGCTTCAAATAAATTGTTGTGCCACAGCTAGTGAAAACGTGGGAAAAACATAGGCGCCTGTTCGACGCGTCTGTGGTATTTGAGAAACATTCGATCATAGTCTGTTCAGGGAATGATCTCATCTGAGAACGACGTCTTCAGCTCGGCAGATCCGCCCATAGTTGACTGTGACGTTCTTGAAGCAGCCAAAGAAAACGTCCGGCCTCTGGGCACAGGCCGTCGCGTAACCGCTCTCTCAGCCGTTCTCTCCACTCCACATGCCCACCGCGAAGCTAAACTCCAGTTGACGAGAAATCGTCTCCGTATGAATGTTGAACTTGCTCTTGCCTCTACCTTGTCCGAAACACAGGATCTTGAGACACTACCTGACTCTGCGAATGCCTTGGATGCTTATTGGAATTTTGTTAACTGGACTATAGATAATTATCCACAAGGGCATAGTGCCGAATCAGGCCTTCTCGAGCTGCTGGAGGAGGCAACAAGAATCCTGAAGGATCATGATGGGGGGAAGTGGAGGAAGGATGTCAAATATCTGAAACTCTGGTTATTATATGCCAGTTATGTGGAGAAGCCAGTGGTGATTTATAAATTCTTGGTCGCGAACGAAATTGGCACGGGATGGGCACTACTATACGAGGAGTATGCTGCGGTTCTGGAACGAGACGGTCGGTAGGTTAGCTTTGATCTCTACTTATTTCACTTTAAAGTCTTAAATAGAACTGCTCTAGACGTCAAGAAGCAGACGAAGCATATAGTCTCGGTATCGCTCGCCGAGCAGTTTCATCTGAACACTTGCAGGAACGATACAATGATTTTCAGAAACGTATGATGAGCAATATGATGCTCTCTCCTGCCCCTCCTCCTCTGCCCAGCGGTTCGTCCCAAAAACTTCGAGCTGCGTTTACAACGACTTCTCTCAGATCTTCTTCCTCCTCCTCCGTTGTCCCCTCTGCTTCTGCCACAGGACAGACTCTACGTAGTGCCTCGATGCCCATGTCAACCTCATCCACTTCCAATTCATCCAAACTCCGAATCTATGTTGACCCCACACGTTCTACCTCCTCACGCACCGACGATCCACTCCCATCATCAGATACATGGCAAGATTTAGGCACGAGAAAAACGAGAGTGAAGGAAAACATACCAGAGACGAAGAAAATGGTGGGCACGACGTTGAAACAGGCTGGAAAGAGTAAACGCGTTGCTTCCTCGTCTTCTGCTATCGCGTCTGGATCAGGATCCTCGAGCTCAAAATCTGGAACGGGTGGGAGTTTCGCAGTTTTTAGAGATTCGGAGCCAGAGGGAGGATCAAGTACCCCCACTACTATTGTTATGCCTCCGCCTTCTGCCATTCCAAAAGCAAAGACAGGGTTGGCGAGATCAGGGAGTGGTACATCTGCTGTGTCGTTACCGAAAACACCAGCAAGGAATGCATTTGTGCCGTTTATAGATGATTCGAGCTCATCCGGATATTCCGTCAATGACGCCTGCGCCAGGAGGATCTCTCACCACTTCGAGATTCACAGCATTGCGAGACGAGGTAGGATTATGTTTCCTTCTTTTTCTGCTTTACACACGGGCTGATTGGAGTGGCTTGAATAGGCTGCATCGACACCTGCACCTATCATGACGAGGACGTTGACTGAGTCTGTTATCAGAGTAAAAAAAGCAGGACTCAAATCCCCTATGTTGATGAGTTCGGAAGCGGAAGCGTTGAGGAAAGATCCGTTGAAGAATTATCAAGAGCATGAGCGTGAGCTACCTTTTGTATCACCATCAGGAGTGATGATATATGAGATAAAAAGAATGTGAAGAATGAACCAAGAAAATTTTCGCTGAGGGGAGGTGTATCAGATACCTGGTTTGGGGGCCTTGAGGTGTGGTGGGCCTCGAGGTAAGATGAGGATTCTCGGTTAGTAATAATGCGTGCAGTTGGTTATCCGTTCTTTAGATTGATACAGATTGATTGATTGAACCATGTTGTTTGACGGTCTATATTGCACTGTTAGATGGAGATGTGAGGCATGAAAGTGACATATCGCACGATTATGTCGGCGCCACATCCACGCCCGCAGTGCTAATAAATTGGTGGTCTAGTACAGGAGTCAAACTGACGAGGAAGAGTTTTCTTCATTGAAATTCGTTATATATCATTAACAAGTCTCTGTGAGGTGTACTACATTTGACCTTACATTGACTTTTCGGATTAAAAGCGACCAAACGCCGAAACAGGTAACTTGTGGCGGCGATAATGGTGCTTGGTATTACCACATACGTGAGCGAGAGGATTGGAGGGGAGGATTCAATTAGGATTCCATTTGATGGTCTCGCGTTTTCCGAATCCGAGGAGGCGGTGCGGTGAGTGAGGGTGTACATAAGGAGATAGGCTCGAGATTCTAGAACTGAGACGACTTCTTATCCAGGGAGTTCCGCCTTGGCTGCCAGCAGCCACTGTAACTGTGTTCGAGGTTTTTCTCAATTTTACCTGTTACCTTGACATCAAGGTTTGATTCATATCCATTCCGCGGGGAAGTTCAGGGACTCTGACTAGGCTGGGCTTGAGTGGGAGATCCCAGAACGGAGAAGGATCTTTATTTGGGATAACTGAGGGCGGGTATATAGTGTCCGTGGAATAGCTTTTTCGCAGTACCTTTGCAACTTGCGGCGCCACTTCTGCTCTCCGTCTGCCAGAAAGGTTACTTACCGCAGAAAAGTTGAGCGGCAGTATGATGATGATGATGATTCGGAGCTTTTGGACGATGGTGATCATGATGCTTGTGATGAGTCAGATTTTTGTTGTGGCGGCACCGGTAGAGGGGCAACAGCCAGAGACGATGATGGCTGCGACTAGTTCGAGGTAAATAAGTTTTGTCGCCGCCATTTATGATCGTGTTTGTGCTGATGGGGTGGAGCAGTTTTTGGAAATTATTTGCGAGACGGACAGCGCCTGACGAAGAATTTGTGCGGCTGCACCGGCGAATGAGTGCACGGCGGCGGCATCCAGTACGTACGCCATTGTCTGAGCTGGACAGAGGCTGACTCTGTGCTTTTTTGCAGTGAAAATTTATATTTTATTTTGTAGTGAATAGAATGCATGAGAGAAGGTTACATAAGCAGAGGATAGAAGAATTGGCTTTAGCTGTAAAGTAGTGCTCTGCGATCCTCAATGGATCTCGCGTACGCTGTGCCCTCTGACCCGGGCTATGGGACTCGACCACACCCGTGTCTGCACGACCCAGTCTTGTTTGTGACGAATCTCCCTGCTTTTGTGTCTGATGAGACTCTTGCCAGTGCACTCGTCGGGTATGGACCCTTCAGACCCAAAATCCTCCGCGATGGGATGCAGGCAACTGTAGCCGGTGCGATTGAGTTCCGCTATCTCGAAAAGGGTCTGTTTCCATGTGTTTTTGTCTGTGTATTTTTGCCCATATTCATCTTTTGTCCTTCAGCGGAAAAAGCACTGGCTGTCCTCCAGGCTCGTTCCATCCCCAACACAAACCCTCCTGTCTCCCTGGTTCTCTCCCCTTTTCCACCAACTAGTCCCTCAGTGCCCCTCCCTCCCCCGGCAGCACATCCAAGAATTGTCAAGCATCTTCCTGCCGGTTACTCGGATTCCCAGCTCTATGATCTCTTTAGGCCTTTCGGTGCACTGGCCTCGGTGCGTGCACACACCCAGTTTGGTGCTGACACCGGCGTCGTCGAGTTTTGGAACGAGGATGATGCTCGTCAGGCTGAAGAGGCCATGCATTGCGCCGACGTAGAGGGCCAGAACATTGCCGTTCAGATCTACACACCCAGGAGGGCCAGCGGCAGCTTGGTAGACTTCAATATAGCTGCTCCCGCTTTTGTGCCCACAAGTTCTCAGTTTGGCACCTTTTCTGCTCAGGTGTGTCTGGTTCTACGAGCCATGATCGGGAAGGCTGACCGTGTGGGGCACAGTACTCGCCATCGCCACCACGATCTGCACCATTCCCTGTTGTCCGATCACCAGGACCATTTATCCATGGCCCTGGGCAACAAGTTCAGCTCGCTCCGATGACTGGCCCGGGTTCTTCAAGCCACAGCGGTCTTATCGATCCTTGTAATCTTTTCTGCAAGGTTCGTGTCGTCCTACTGTCCCTTCCCTTCCATCCTGATATGTTGCAGAACTTGGACCCCAGTATCGACTCAAATGGTCTGTTCACACATTTCCGCCAGGTGAGTTTATGAGTTATTGCACCGTGCTTCTCCCCTCATGATCCTATGACCCAGTTTGGTCAAATTGTGAGGTTTGTCTTCCCTATCTATACGTGCTAGTATGTGATACTGAGCAAATCTTAGTGCTCGTGTCATGCGAGATGAGGCGGGTGTTAGTCGTGGATTTGGCTTTGTTTCTTTCCAGAGCCCTAGCCAGGGTATGTGATTACCCCCTGAGACCCAATGTGATTAATCGTTTGGCAGCTGCTGCGGCTTTGCGTGCTATGAATGGAACACAATTGAATTCCAAGGCTATCGTAGTCCGGCTCCACGAGCCGAAACAACTTCGTCAGGAGAAGCTTGCTCAGCGATATGCCGGACATAATGGTCATCCAAGGAGTTCCAGCGGTGCTACCAGTCCTACTGCTAGTGATGCAGGGGAGACTCTTGTCGGCGGATGGTCTAGTCCTCGTACCCGTTCTTCGATCCTTGGATCACCCAAGGCTGGCTACAATGATCGGCCAGAGAGAGGACGTCGTGGTTCCGGAAGTTATTTCCATGTGAGTGGTGCCTTTATCACTCTCCTATTCCATTCTCATTCTTGCCTCATCGTTGCAGGCGGCGCTTTCGGGCACTCTGAATATGCCGATGAGGTATGACGATTTATCGTCATTGACACCTGTCGTGAGGAAGGAAGTGTTGACGGGTGAGCTTCTGCGTCGTATGAGAACGCTGGATACAGTTGGTTCGGACGAGACGGATGCCCTTGTCGAATCACTTGTCCAAAAATCCCTAAGTGAAGTCCTACAGATCATCGAGGACCCAGACAAGCTCAGGGTTCAAGTCGATTGTTGGAGATCCAAGCACCTCAAACCTCCTTCAACATCTGTTTCTCCTCCATCTAGATCTCCTGCGCCATCTGCTGCGCCCTCACAAGATTCCCTCTTCGCGAACCCAGATGCAACAGCTTCTGCACCCGAACATCCATCCACACCAATATCCGTCAACGAAGCTCTATTGACACCACCACGCACTTCATCTCCTTCAGGATCAATTTCGCCTGCGATATCAGAGAGAGACAGAGTCTATCAAGCGATTTGTAAATTTGAGAAGAGGAATCAGAGTGGGTTGACAGATTTAGTGATGAGTTTACCAAAGAGGGAACGGGCAATGTGTTTGTTCAACCATGAGGTCTTGAAAGCGAAGCTAGTGGATGCAAAATTGGTATTGGAATTGGATGAGACGGTAATCACGGACGAACAACCTGTCACGCCACAAAACAAGCAAGTCGCCACGCGGTCTTTTGGTAGAGTTGATGAAAGTATTTCTCCTAGGACCACGGACTTGACTTCTAGCAGAACTTCATCTGCTGCGTCGCCGATGCTTACTACTCCCTCGACTTCAATTGCATCCGCTGATACGGCGTCTTCTGCGACTACTGATACGACTGCTACTGTTGGTGTCACTACCATTGTTATTTGGAGTATTGCGGATTTGGCAAAGTTGCCGGCGTTGGAGATTGTTAGAACTGCGAGTGATCCGAAGGTGGTGTTACCTGCTGGAGTGGTGAAAGCAGATCCGACTGTTCGGCAGACGACGGATGAATTCGTGGATTCATTATTAGATAAACCTCTACCGCAGCAGAAACAGCTGTTGGGCGATAAATTGTAAGTGCTGTCATGTTCGCTTCATTCGTTTCTTGTTTGTTCAAATAGAGCTATTTGTTAGGTTCAAGGTTGTTAAGTCGTTTGGAGTCAAGGGTGCTGTGAGTGCTGATGGTATGAATGAAGAGTTTGTGCTGATTGGTGATTCTAATAGCCCAAGATCACGATTGCGTTGTTGGATCAGGAGGATTTACGTGCACTTGCACATGTGATGAACAGCTATCCTGCTGTATTGAAGGACAAGGTGATGGGATTGAAGTTGACCAAGTGAGCGGTGGTGCCCGCTGAGTCCTTCTTTGTGGTCTGGATGGTTGTGGATCTTGCCACTGCTACACTCTACAGTGCTTACCCCCCTTGAGATGCAGATCTTCTGAATTCTGAGACTTCGATAATTTCCTGCAAGGTTTTTGTCCGCGTAATTTTTCATAATGCCTTTCCTCTTTACATCTCTTTCTCTGTTTGCTTACTTGTATCTCTTCTGCATATCCCTGGAAATTCCTGAACCTATTGTTTCTATCTACAATACGCGTTTTTTCTTTTCTTTTCTTCGTTGATAGTCATATTCAGTCTCAATGGCTGGTTTTACTCTTTTTCTGAAACGCCCATTTTTTGTTCGTTTGATTTACACATTCATTGATCGAGAGGATTGGATTGGCTCTGGACTTGGATCTGGATTTGGAAAAAAGTTTGGTAGATTGGTGGATGGGTTTTTTTTCTATGACCTTGATGATCTATACGACCTTGATGTTTTTCGATTCATACTCACGATATTATCATTGCTTCTCCGCATTTTTTTGTCGTGATTAGAGTGTGCGTGTGGTGGTGATGGTGGTGAATGATATCGTAATTTGGGTGAAATGTTTATGGTTATATCAATTTGATAACGACTCGTGTTTGTAGCCAAATTTTGAGAGCGAGTGAGTGAGCGTGTCGGGCGCGTGCGGTGTTGATTTCATGTGTATTTGGCAAGGGTGTCATGTCATTTGAATCGAATCAATTGATTCGGCCTACTTTTATCTACTAACTCATTTCGTATCAAACTACCGTTTTTCATTATCTCCGAGATTAAAATGTCGTTCAAAGCGAGCGGTGTATTCCCCTCCAATCCCATCACGACGCGCGGGACGTCGACCAAGATCAGTTCATACAAGGATAAAGTGGTTTATACTAATGGAAAGACAGTTATTGTGCGCTTCTCTCGTGTCTTGGGTTGAATAGTGGGTTGCTGATATATTGTGTGTGTGTGACTGGTGTGTAGATAAGAGATTTGAGCGTAGGTGTTGTTCACTTGACGATAGCCCCTATTCTTTTGAGTTCACTCCCCGATTTGTTTGAATTTTTTTTCACCGCTTGGATTTGTGTTGGGGGAAGATAGCGGCCTTCGGTGGGCTCGACGACGTACCTCGGTCATGTACATAATGCCACTGTGGCCAAGTTCTCGCCCTCGGGGTATTACTGTGCTTCTGCAGACGTGAATGGGACTGGTGAGTATGATTTTTTCTTGGTGATGGTAGATTGATTGACATGGTCATTTAGTGAGAATTTGGGATACCGTTGGTGCAGATCAAACGCTGAAGGGAGAGTATAAGGTCATCTCTGGGAGGATGTGAGTTTATGATGACTTGGTTGTGAATGTCCGTGCATCGATTTAACTTGATGAGGTAGAAACGACCTTGCGTGGGATGGAGATAGTAAGAGGATTATTGCTGTCGGTCAGGGTCGTGACAAGTAAGTCTGCTCAAGCCTCGTGCTGGGGGGTTGACGTGATGATTGCAGGCTCGGACATGCATTCAATGTTGATACTGGAACCTCTACCGGCGAGATCAGTGGGCATTCGAAATCGATTAATGCTGTGTCGATACGTCAGTCGAGGCCATGCAGAGCTGCAACTGCTGCGGATGACTGTGCTATCATCTTCCATCAAGGTATGTTATTTTCTTCTTCACTCATTGTCTTTGATGCTTATATTGTGATAAAGGACCACCTTTCAAATTTGACAAGGTGTGTCAGTATCAGTATCAACCTCATGAGTCAGGTGTTGATGTTCTGCGGTTGTAGCTCATTAAAACGCATACGAAATTCGTCCAGGATCTCCAGTTTTCTCCTTCTGGTGATTTATTTGCTAGTGTTGGATCTGATTCGAAGGTTTTCCTGTATGATGGCAAGACAGGTGAGACTGTTGCGGAGGTGACCGATAGCCCGCATAAGGGGACGATTGTAGGTTATTTCTTTGAGTGCGTTTAGGGCTTACTGAATTTTGTTCGTTTGTTCTTCTCAGTTTGCAGTGTCTTGGAGCCCGGATAATAAATCAATTTTCACTTCTTCGGCGGATAAAACTGTCAAGCTATGTAGGAAATTCTCATAATTTCACTGACTACCTCTCAAACAGCCATTAGGGGACGCTGAGGCTCGCAAGGCGACTATGACATGGACTGTTGGTTCAGCGATTGATGACCAACAAGTTGGTAATACATGGAGTGGGGAAAGGAACCTTGTCTCCCTTTCGCTTAGTGGAAATCTCAATGTGTTTGATCCAAGGATGCCTGAAAGGTCTACCAAAGTTTTCAGCGTAAGTGTGGTCCGCCTCTTGTGTTTGTCTATCAACTCATACATTATACCACAGGCGCCCCAGACTGCTATTAATGCCATTACGACTGCTAAATCCGATACCTTCTTAACTGGTACGGCATCTGGGCGTGTGTACTCATACTCCGTTACCGAAGGCGAATCGGCGACTATAACCGGTACAAGCCACTCTTCTTACATAGCTGGACTTGCGACGTTAGATAAGGAGGACACAATCTATTCCGTAGGCTGGGATGATAACGTCAGGGAGATTTTCGGTGACAGTTTTGTGTGAGTCTTTCTTTCTCGACTGTATTGTCCATTCTAACTTCTTCTGATCATCGCAGGCCTGCTGTAGCACCAACAGCTGCACAACCAAAGTCTATCGCGATAACAAATGACACAACAGTTTTTGTAGTTGAGATCGGCACGGTTGAAGCATTTCGGTCGAACTAGAAAATATATAACAACAAGCCTAACTATGCGCCCAGTGTTGTAGCGGCGTGGAAGGAGACTGTTGCTATTGGTGCAGAGGTATTGTGGTTCTGATGTTTCCGTGTTAGTTTCAACTGATCAAAGGTGTCAGGACAATAAAGTGCGACTTCATAAATGGGATGGAAAGAAGCTGGAAGAGACTGGCCTACTTGAAGGTCATCAGGCGCAGATTTCGGCATTGGCGTTTTCGCCAGATGGGAAGTATATCGCTACCGGTGATGTGAGTATTTCTCGAGTTTCAAGATGTACACAACTTATTTGAGATATAGTCCTCAGGCAAGATAATTTTATTCGACGTTGTGGAGAAAAAGGTGTCGTAATCCCGCCCCTCTGCTCCATAGCTTATTCCATTATGTATAGCTTGTGACAAGCCGGTGGTCAGTACACACTGCACGTATTAACTCACTTGCATGGACGTCCGATGCCCAGCACTGCGCCTCGGGTTCGCTAGACACGAATGTATTTGTATGGAGTGTTGCGAAGCCTCTGAGAAACATTGCCATCCGAAACGCTGCATCCAATGGGGTCAACGGGGTGTTGTGGGTTGGAGCCAATAAGCTTGTGAGTGCTGGTGCAGATGGTATCGTTAGGATGTGGGATATCACTTTCCATGCTAGTGTATGAATTATACAAAGGGTGGGTCCTTCTTGTAAATTACAGTTGATGACTTGGACGTCGTCCAATCACACCAAATTTTTTTGAAACGGGAAAACTATTTAATACTAGGATTTTTTAGATAAGTTTAGGGGCATATCATGTAGTACTATCTTCTTTTGAAAATGGCATGAAAAACGAACAAAGGAGTGTTTGTTTAGTCATCATAGGATCGTTGTGTGATCCTGCTAAGTGACCTTAATTACACCTTGATCTACACCTTGATCATAGCTCATGACCACAGAAATACCGGCAACTGTATCATCGAAACAGGTCGGTGCGAGTTCTGCAGCACACAAAGAAGCCGCTCGAATGCACAGCAATGGCCAACTCATAGTTGTTTCTGACCCGTCTACCTCTGAAATTTCGGCCTCTGTGACATTCACTAACAATGACGAGTCGAAACAACTGTCAAGTGCCTACAACCTAATTGACCAGGAACCACAAGCCAAGAAAGGTCGACAATATGAGACTAGTGGTGGAGCAGAAGAGCAATTACTGCAGCCTACCTTAGTCGGAGACCAGCCCTTCTTTCTACTTCTTCCATTCGATATTCTACTGGAGATCTTGTCAAGAACCAATCATCCGGGGGACCTTCTTGCTGTAGCTCGTACATGCAAGAATCTGTGCAGAAAACTCACGGATCCCAGTGCTTATCCTCTGTGGAGAGGGATGAGGAGGAATTTGTCTCTTCCTGATCCTGCCAAGTATATTTCAGTGGTAAAAAGCCAACATGGGACGGATGCGGAAGTCACCGGTGTTTTGAATTTCTCTCATGAGCCTGCCTATGCTGCTTTCGTCTTCGATGGAGGTGTTTGTGAGGTGGATGCGAATACTGAGCTGTGCTTGCTCATTTGACTGATAGGTCAATGACTCTAGATCTGTCGCAAGTATACGGACAATCCTTATCGTTCATTTGCTCTCAGATTACGTCTCTGCGGTGATGTCAGTTATCTTTCTGAAACTTAGCCCTAGATACACTGATAGCTTTGTGACTATAGCCCGGGTGTTTCCAAAAAATCAAGTAGGACGTTGCACTCAGCATGCTTCCGGCACGTTCTGAATTAATTCAAGGGCTCCTGAGTCACTCACTTGGGCATGGATGGATTCTGTACCTCGATCAGTCATATCGATTATCCCAGTCCTCGAGGCTGAACGGATCTTCAGTGCGTATCTCTCTCTCAGTTCCAGTATTATCTCAATTTTATCCCATCACAGAACCACCACACTCCAGTGGCTCTTATGGTTTTTGTATGTTTACAATGACTTGAATTACTCAGGAACTGATACTTTAGAAAAGGGCCATATAGTTTAAATAGGCCACGAGGAACACGTACCTCTCTCGTGGATAGATATCATCACACCAGGTAATCCAATTCGTTTTAATCGTTAGGGAATCAGTTCCGAGTATCTGCTAGCGTTCCTAACCCAAAAGAACTCGCTATAGCTTGTGCAAAGAACAATGTGTGGATGGAGGTATTGTATTCTTTGATCTACCTCGCACAAACAAAATGTTGAAGGAACGAAAGTTTTGCGTCGACCTTTTCAAGTGGAACCAAAAATGGCTTGCAGTTCATCAAACCAACGTATCTCAGTGAGTGTCAGTACATCTTTGAAAGTTCTAGTTGAATGACTGCCAGCTAGAGGCCGGAGTTTCGCACAAGAGGAGGGTTGGGATTACCCTATTTTGATCAATCAAACCACGTACAAATCGTTCCTCGCTCTGAAGCGTAGACTCCAGGAAAAAGTTACCGACGAGGGTATGAACGATCCGGCTTGAACGGGATTGAAATATACTTACTGATAATTGTAGAGCTAGAGCGTTTGCGGCCCATGATTGCCCATGAACTCTACCAGTATCAACAGAAAAAGGAAGCAATTTCTCGGATACGCTTGCAAGAAGCAAATACCAGCAACCTCTGGAAATTGTATCAAAAGTTGATGTCCGGGCCTCTCACCCACCCTTATCTTCCACCCTTCTCTATCTTTTTAGAGCTCCCCGCAACCAAAATATTACAGTCCATGGATCTGGTCAAAGCTGGGTATGATGTGAAAAGTGCTACTGCAGGCAAGAGCTGCATTATAGGAATGCTCGAGCAACAGATCGAAGAGTGGGTGGACCGGACGAAACACGAAATGTCCAAGATTCTGAATGCATCTACTGAATGGGAAAGCATGGTCCCTGCTCGTCGAATGACCCACCCAGTCTTACGCCTGGATGCAAGATGGAAGTGCAAAGTTTGTAACCAAGTTGAACGCAAATATGAGTACGATGGATGTCTCGACTTTGCCGGAGTGTGTCGCCATCAATGTGCAGAGGAGGACAGGAGGAAGAAGAAAAGAGGGACAGTGACTCGTGCTTGGGATGCATCTCATTTTGTAAGGGATGAGCAGGTGATTAATTTCCATTCACCCGTCCTGGGACCTTTTCTCTGACGAATATGGCCAGGCTATTGCTGTCATGAAACAGTGCTTACAGAGTCTTAATGTTGATGAGGGAGATGTGATAGCAAGTCGGAAACTTTTCAATGTAACATGCTGGCTCTGTGTGTCGTGTAAACCGCCTCTCCGCCTGCGTGCTCAATCCGTTGTGAGCTTCTCGTCTCATGTTGGATCAGTGCCTGATGTCAAATAAGATTGGGCATTCACATCGCCATACATCTATGCAAGTTGAGATGATATTCGAACCGGCACCTATTGTCGCGAGTCCGCCAATGAATATATTTGGTCTAGCAAGATGGTTGATTCAAAACTCAGGAGGTGCAAAGAACGAGGTGTTCAAAATGAATTTCAGTTGTCAACATTGTTATCGAGGCAAGGGAGAGGATACAAGAACACCTGTAGACGAAGTTGGTGCATCAACATCAACACTTGAAGAGCAAAGTTCAAGGTATGAGCAGTTGCCTGGAGCTGAAGATGCAAAAAAGCAAGGAAAGCAAAAGGAGTTCTCCAATAAATTCAACTTCAATGGATTGCGATCCCATCTGAGTTCCAAGTAGGCATTTTTATGAGATTATCTTTCTATATTTTCTGATCTTTAAAGGCACAAAATTTTTCAAGTACGTGACGAAGATTTCTGGTGTCATCAATACATCATCGCCTTTCTACTGGATCATCGTTCAGACTAGCTAGATAGATGACGGGATGTGTTCAAATAATTGTACAGAGCAAACAATTGAGATGTAATAAATGACCGATAAACCTAATGG
>Ga0153995_1000098_pt1 | contig 15680 bp, 27 predicted proteins | sample TSNC079MetaG_FD_104678 | JGI IMG/M metagenome (GOLD analysis project Ga0153995, IMG submission 104678) | Attine ant fungus gardens microbial communities from North Carolina, USA - TSNC079 MetaG | ecosystem: Host-associated > Fungi > Mycelium > Unclassified | place: USA: North Carolina, Lumber... | reverse complement strand
TGCATGGTGTATTTTGTATTGCTCAAGAAGGAAGGGAAAGATACGGGCCGTTGGACAGGGGACTTGAAAGTGGATGGAGACCTAGCTTCCAACTGTGATCTCTTAGCGGAGTTTCAACCCTGCCGGAAACCAAAGCTGATGATGTTTCTAGAACATGTCAATCATACACTATGTAACTAATTCAACAAATTGCATTTCATCATCGTAATGGACCACATCCTCTCTTCCCGCATGCACATATGAAGCAACTCCACTGCAACGCTGTCTGGATTCAACTGTATGTAAATTGGAATCTTCATCTCCTAAAACCTCTAGGATAGATGAGTCCGTTATCATATCTTCGTCGTCGACATAATGTAAACGGTCAGATCTCGACAATGAGTCACAATTCTGGTGATAATCCATATCAATCTCCTTGTCAGACCAAAGTTCGTCAGATGAGAGATTGAGAAAGTCATCTTGGCGGAGCGCGTGAAGCGAAGGCTCATGGGCGTAAACGAGCTCTGGAATGGCTATCTTGATTTCGTCATGTTCAAGCAGACCAACACTATCGTCGCTTTCCGAATTTTTATCAATGTCCAATAAGGGTGTTTCGTAAGGTATAGAAGGTCGGGTAAGATGTTTCAAGTCAGGCGTAGAGGTTGCAGAGCCCACAACCAGTGGGTCCTGACTTGCAGTGACTTGAATGCGCCAATGGGGAGGATGAGCCATGTGTTGTTCGTAGTCTTTCTCTTGCAAGTTTCCTAACTTGACTTGTGGAGCATCGTAGTCAGTTAAGGCACTCCGGAGGGTATACAGATACAGATACAACTCGCGAGCAATTTCTTCCTCCGGTCCCAAATAGATTGGGATAGCAGGTTCAGGAAAGAAAGGACCTCTGATCTCGAAACATCTACTTTGACCAGTTGCAATGAAATATAGCTCACCGCCAGAAGCTAGAAAGCCTACAGTCTGGGAATAGGTCAATTCCTGGATTTCACTTTCATTGATTTCATCCATATCGATGCTGATTTCTCCGGAGGCAGTCTTCTCGTGGGCAGTCAACTCATTCGTGTCTACCAAATCATAACCATCCTCGCTGTCTGTATCAAGCAGCATTTTGTCAACAGTATCAGTGTTGGAATGAGATAAAACAGCTCCACTGAAGTGAGGAGAGTCAAACACCTCGAAGGGCGTGTCCCCCCTATAGTAGTAGCCCTGTGTAGGTTTACTCTCCAAGAACAGGTCTTCTAAGGGGAGGGAATCTGATGAAAGTCCAATTTCATGCTCGAGCATGAGCTCTTCGACATCGGTAATGTAAGCATGAGTGCCCTGGGACACATTTAGCCCGAGAATCCCGATCAAAAGGAAGATGACCAAAAATCGCCTTATATTCAGTCCATTTCATGCCTGTTTTAAATAGGCGTTGCATTGCAAGGAAGAAGGAAACATCTGCAGTCGTTTGTTGTCGTGATTTAGTGCGATGATGACTTTCCGATGTGTGGTCCAGGGTGGTAAAGGGGTAGCGGTGGTCCAAAACCTTGATGGCCATTCAAAGGCCGGCAAGGCTATCATCAGAGAGAGGAATACCTTGAGGAGCTGCCGACATTGTAAACGAAATTCTGGATCTAGAGAATGCTTGACTATTCTCTTGATTGACGTCATCATTGGCCGAAAATAGGCTGCTTCATTGTTGAATTGCTAATGGAACGTTTAAGGGAACTTAATGCAGAACCCTTGGATAACTACATACCCGGGCCAGATCGCCGAAGATAAGGGGGTATCGCCTTGTGACGGTGGTGTAAACCGAATCAAAGTTAATGGAGGGGTAACACACCTAACCAAGCTGTTTTTGATAAAACGGACGACAACATCGTCTAAAAGGGTCTGCAGTGGTAGAGTGAGGTCCTTGGAGAATAAGTCATTGTGAAGATCCGAAGGCGGCGTAACACCATTGCATGCCAGAGATGGCTGCATTTTCCACGAATAATTAAGGTGTAGAGACTCAAGCCTCGGTCGAATTGCGGCCAAATCCTCGGCACAGGCTGCATGTATGAGCGATATGGTGACTGCAGTGTTACGTATTCAGCCAAGAAGACCCAGACAAGTCTAGTAATACACTCGCAGCCAGGAGTCTCGCTGATTTGAGAGGTGGCTATTTCAGATACGGTGACCAAGCCAAGTTCAAGTGCATTCTAGTGGACAGGTATAACTGTCAAGTAGCCATGATGAAATGCTACGGGGAAAGAACCTTTCTGAGAAGTTGGAGCAGATAATTCGTTGTTTTCGAGGTGATAAGTTCATCATGCGTGGCCAAGAGACCGTTCTTGGAGCCAGAGAGCGTGAAATATAGTGGGTTTTGGGCAGTGACCTCTGCGTGGAAAATGTTCGGTATTTTGTCATGCTGCGGGATCGGAATATGCAAATTATGCTGTGCGGAAAGCAACAGTGAAAAGCATCCGGCAGCAGCTTTATAGGTGGCCTTGTGGGGGATGCGTTGCATGGGGGAAAGCGGGGCCGAGTCTGCGTGGAGATGATGAACTAGAAAAATAACTGATAACAAGGCTGTGACTGCTTCCATTACTTTCCCGTCCTTTTCAGATTCAGGCTTTCCAACTTTTTTCTTTTCTTTGCTAGGACCCCGCTCACACAGATCTAATGCTTCGCCAGCCCCAGAGCGATGGGCTCGACCTGAAGATACAGGAGACAAAAAGGCATATTCAGACCGAGCGCAAGATCCTGGAGGCCTCCCAGAACCTGGAACGTGCCACCGCCAACGAAAATGTCCTCAAAGGCGCACAGAACAAGATCAAGCAGACAGAGCGTAATCTCATCTATTACGAACAAACCCTACGCGAGCTCCAGACTCGCAAATTACAACTACAGCAGCAACCACGCGATGATGCCGCCCGATCAGGGGGATTGCCTTCACCACAGGTTGGCTGATTTGTGTCGGTGTATCATTGCTTGACATTCCTCTCAAGGACTTTGATCCACAGGGTCTTCGTTTTTCCGAGGAGGACTTTGGACAGGGAGATCTACCTCTGGGAAAGACTACTTACAGTAATCTGGACCTGATTAAGGCTGATACCCTGATTACGCCACCCAAGATCACCAAGATGTTACAGCAACTCGAGTTCAAACTACAAGTAGAGAAACAATACAAACAGGGGATAGACAAAATGGCTAAACTTTATTCCGCGGATGGGGACAAGAAGTCCAAAGCTGATGCTGAAGCCAAAAAGATCGAAAGCGAAAAGAAGATCCAGTTGCTGAACGCTGCTCTCAAACGGTACAAAAATCTGCATATATTAGATGACGTGATTGAAAATGACGAGACCGGTACAATTCTTGTTCAATCTACTGTGGTCAGCCTCCTCCTGACAAACGATGATGCTGCAGACATTGGTTCCGAGGGTGAACGTGGGGTTAACATCCGCTCAAAGCCGATCTCGGGAACTCTTCGCGTAACATTACGAAGCGCACGGGAACTTGATCATGTACCCGTCACCGCTCGATTTCGCTCATCTTCTCGGGCAGTGACGGAAACTTATGTATCAATCAAGGTCGAAGGAACACAGTTGGCTCGTTCGCATCCATCTCGTGGGACGGATAGGTGGAATGAGGAATTTGAGATGATCGTCGAGAAAGCTAACGAAGTGGAAATTGTGGTATATGACAAGCAGGGGAATGACTATCCTGTTCCCATAGGTATCCTCTGGATTAAGATTAGCGACCTTGTTGAGGCTCTTCGAAGACAGAAGGTTGGAATAGAGACCGGTCAAGGGGGTTGGGTGACTGCAGGTGCACTACCAGGTGACAATCCATCCGCCCGGATAGGCGGATACCCTGGCGTCCAAGGAGGCATGGATGCTCCCCTCAATTATCCCGGCACGCAAGGTCTCGGCAGCGTGTCTCCTGTTCAACCTGGCAGCGAAGGAATTGAGGCCTGGTTTGGCGTCGAGCCAGCTGGCGCTATTGCCCTTCAACTAAACTTCAGTAAGCCATCTTTTCTTTGTTTTCCCCCTATAAGTTCATATGTCTTTAGCTAAGGAGAATGTTCGCAAGCGGCCTTTGGACGCACCTATGGGGGGTCTCGGTCGTCAAGGTGCTGTTCGCAAGCGTAAAGGCGAGGTTCATGAGATGAACGGACACAAATTCGTGCAGCGTCAATTTTATCAACTTATGCTCTGTGCTTTCTGTAACGACTTCCTGCTGAATGCGCTTGGTTATCAGTGTGAAGACTGTCGATACACCTGCCACAAAAAATGTTATGAAAAAGTGGTGACCAAATGTATATCAAAGTCGAACACTGGTGTACGAGTCCTTCGTCTCTTTTCTTACTCAAACGACTGATCTAGTGTCATTCATAGGATGGAGATGAAGAGAAAATTAACCATCGCATTCCTCATCGCTTCGAACCCCTAACGAATATTGGTGCCAACTGGTGTTGCCACTGCGGTTACATGCTTCCCTTCGGTCGTAAAAATGCTCGGAAATGCACGGAATGTGATATTACCTGCCATGCAAATTGCGCTCATCTCGTTCCCGATTTTTGTGGTATGTCGATGGAGACAGCAAATGAGCTTCTCCGAAGCTGGCGTGATATCAACAGGCAAAAGATCGATAGGCAATCCAAAGCTGCTTTCGCTGTTGCTCAGAGGCCTGCTCATAGCCCTCCGCCACCACCTCTACCCCCTGTTGATGCAGGAACAAATCCGTTGGTACTTGCCATGGACAAGATGAAAATGTCTGGTCCTGAACAAGGTCCGCTTGCCTATGATGGATATGGGCGACCTACTATGGGATCTCCTGATCGTCTTGCTCAAGATCCTCGCTATTACCAGCAGCAGCCCCCACCGCAAATTCCTTCCCAGCAACTTGGTTCCCAATATTCTCATCAGACTTCGCCCACCGCGAGCACTAGACCCCCATCAGCAAGGCAACCTACCGTTCCGCAAGGATTCCCTCCGCAGACAACTAATCCAGCCCGGCCGCTGCCAAGACTTTATGACCAACAGCTACCTCCTGATTCTTACGATCAGCCTTATCCCGTGAGTTGACTTACTGATTGTCCGAAAATATTAGTTATATAGATCATAGTCTCAAATGGGACGATCGAGTGGACCTATGGGGTCGCCTCACCAACCCCCTCATGCCCCGCTACCAGGATCTCGTCCCACACAAGATACCTACCAAAACATATCACAACCACACCGTCTACAACAACAACCAGGTCGCCAGGCCACGATAAAACGAAAGGTTGGATTGGATGATTTCAACTTCCTGGCTGTATTAGGAAAGGGAAACTTCGGTAAAGTAATGTTGGCGGAGGAGAAATCAACAACACAGCTGTATGCGATCAAGGTACTCAAAAAGGAGTTTATAATCGAGAATGATGAAGTCGAGAGGTATCATGAAATGCGTCCTCTATCGTTTTCTGTTTGCTCATCAGTGTCTTAGCACCCGTTCTGAGAAGCGAGTATTTTTGACGGCTGCAAGGGAGCGGCATCCGTTCCTACTTGGACTACATTCATGTTTCCAGACAGAGACGCGCGTCTACTTCGTCATGGAGTATATCAGTGGAGGTGATCTGATGTTACACATTCAGAGGAAACAATTTTCGCTTCGGCAAGCGAAGTTCTATGCATCGGAAGTCTTGCTTGCACTAGAGTATTTCCACGCTAATGGTATCATCTACCGGTGCGTCTTCCTACTGAGCTCCTTTCTGGGTCTTATTTGTATACATAGGGATCTAAAACTCGACAATATCCTTCTCACACTTGATGGTCACGTCAAGGTCGCTGACTATGGTTTATGTAAAGAAGATATGTGGTACGGCCAAACAACATCTACGTTCTGCGGAACGCCGGAGTTCATGGCACCTGAGGTACGTGATGACTTTCACATATTGTCGACTTCATCTGACCCCGAATAGATTCTGTTAGAACAACGTTACGGAAGAGCCGTTGACTGGTGGGCTTTTGGTGTTCTGACTTACGAAATGTTGCTCGGACAATCTCCCTTCCGTGGAGAGGACGAAGATGAAATATTTGATGCAATTCTAGAAGATGAACCTCTATACCCCATTACTATGCCTCGAGATGCTGTTTCTATTCTACAAAAAGTGAGCACCGTTTCTTCCTCCGTTCTGTTATGAAAATTTGACATAGTGTCTGTGACACAGCTCCTGCAGCGTGATCCTAGTCGTCGCCTCGGCTCCGGAAAGGAAGACGCAGAGGAAATCAAACAACAACCTTTCTTTAAAGATGTCAATTTCGGTGATATTCTTCACAAACGGATACCACCACCGTTTTACCCCAAGATCGTAAGCTATACCAGTTTTTTTTTTCAGTGATAGATGCTTCATAAAGCTACAGAACGGCTTGGCTGACACGAGCAACTTTGACGAAGAATTCACCAGAGAGAAGCCCACGCTGACACCTGTTCACGGCCAATTGACTGTTCGAGATCAAGCAGAGTTTAATGGATTTTCATGGGTTAGTTCAAATTACAGATTTGAAAACATCATAGTAATGTTCATCCTGCAGGTTGCAGCATGGGCTGATCACCCAGCTTGAACTTCTCAGGTCAGGATCAATGTCATCTTCGTCTGTTATACTACATTACTATCGCATTACCTTGATTTGCAATGTTTGTTGTCCCCTGGTGCCTGCCCGTGTTTCAGGGCATCTACCATCTTCAAAGTTGCTTTGTGCCTCCTGCAACCACATGACCACCTGTACCAGGGAGTCCTGGCGCGGAATCGTCCGCCACAGGATCGTCATTCCCGGATTCTCTCATTAGTTTGTAGAACGTATGCCAAAGGGAAGCAATTGTCTCATATTCCCGTGTCATTCCTAAGACTTCTTCCAGCTTACGGTTCAAGGCATTGCTTGAGGATAGTAGTTCTTCAAATCCCTGTATGCACATTTCAGTCCACATTTAAGCAGCCCATTGTGCTTCCTTACTGCAGTTATTTCGCGTGATAGTCTGTCGCGCTCGCGGTCAAAGAAACTAGACTCTTCTTCCATGTATTGCACTGGAATTTCTTGCATTAGACCAAACAGAGAATTCAAAGCTAAGATGAGCCATGCATTACAGAATCTGCAACAGCTGATATGATACTGATATGATAGCGGTGAGAGAAAAGGGTCAAGTTTTGATGTATTATGTAAAATGATTTGATATAAGTTACCGATAATAAATAGGGAGGGTATTGAAAAACGAAGGACAATTCCCCAATGATCGGAAAATGAAATATGTAAACAAAGACGAAGGAAACGCAAAGGAGGGGGTATAGAGAGTAATGTAAAAGCAAGAGTGGAGCGCATTGTGCAACGACACGAAATGAGTGAAAAAAGCCAAGTACGAAAACAGGACGCAAGAACAAGAACTATAGAAAACCGCTTTCCTGCAATAGCCGAGCCATTTTCTCGTCTTCTCGCTCTCGTGGCTCGCGTTCGAGACTGAGCTTCCAAAAAATGTCACTTGAAGCCCGAGGATCAGTTTTACTGAATTGATCTAATGATTCTTCAATGAAAGTGAGAATAGGAGAAACCGGTGTGAGATTGTAGGAGGTCGTCTGCCAGCGTTTGATATCATCCATGACATCTGATGCCTTCTGGCGTTTAAAGAAATTGACGAGGTTGCCTGGTTGAAGGTTGTCGGGATTTCCATCCACAATGAACTGTAACGTCGAGAGGTAGACGCCTAATCCTAGGTTTTAGGAGCAGGAATGCTAATAGACCAGCTAACTCACCAATGAATGGGACGCAGGGAGGTTCGATAGAAGACATAAGCTGACGGTACTTGGCAAAAGTCTTGCTACTGTCGATGGTGAGTTCGCAAGCGGTGAACTGGGAGATGGCCCTCTGATTGACTTGCTCCCATGTACGCTTCAGTCTGCGGATAGGGGGTGTGTTCAATCCTGAGGTGATCGCGATCATAGTTGAGAGGTTGTTAAGGGCACGGCAACGCTGAAATAAAAGGATAAGATCAATGATGATACAACGACTGAAATTACTCACATCAGCGACACTGATTAAATGTTTTACTACTTGTGCTCTTCGACGTGAATCCTCCTTGCTGAGGATAGAATGAGCAACCCAGTCTGCAATCTAAATGACACCATGTTAAGTTTCTGCTATTGGGAATTTCGGGGTCAAATACTGACTCGATTGCTTGTCTGAATAACGGTGCCAATGTTATCCATAACGTCTGTTTTCTGTGCTCTTGCGCGTTTTAAAGCTTCAGTCGGATTAATGCGCTGATACATTCGATTCTCCAAGATTGTGAACTGTCTCGCCAGTTCTAGAGGGTCAATATCCAAAAGCTTCGGTTTCTTGCCTCTTGTCAAAATCGGGGCAGGGGCTGGAATCTGATTAGTTGTGATGAAGGATTTCACGCCGATATCACCATGAGTTTGCTAGAAGAAAGTTCCTCTCAAATCAATGGCAGTAGTTCAATTGAGTTAAAAGACATACGGCGCGTTCAATATGACTCCTCAAGGCTTTAGCCGCAGGCATGCCTGCAACATCGTCCTGGGAGATGAACTCCATCATTCGGTTTAAGATGTACGTATCTTCCTGATCCAGAACATACTGTTCCTGAATCATTATTTTAAAGGTATTGAGAACGCTGATTGCGGTTGTTCAGTGTGGCAACAGGGACTGATGATAATGAACCTACCGTATCTGGACGACACGTTGCTTCAATTTAGTCCAATCCTCTAGTTCCTTGGGTGTTAAATTTTCTGGTGGCTGTATCCTAAATCGCTGGACTAGTAAATCAAACAAGTCATCCAAAGTCGTGAAATCTTTAAATGTCATCAAAAAAGCTCTGCTGAATGGAAGGTCTGCAGAATCTGTTAGACATGCTGTCGAAACTTGATTATTTTTCCTCACCAACTTGATCATGGGCAGTTAACTTTTCAACGAGTGCAGAAACGGTACCACCCTTCACAGAATTATCGGCCTCGTCAATCAGTATCTCTGAAGGATTGAAGCTCGATCGCAAGAACCAGGGTCGTGATTCCGCTGCCACTTTATCTGCGTACTCATTCCCAAGGATGCTGATTAACTTCTCAGATCCAGCAGACCGTGCCTTTTTGGTTTGATGAGGTTCCACTAGTTGTCCGTGGATAAGCGAGCAAAAAATCATAAATTAACAGAACTCACATTCATCGATCGTATCAACCTCATTTTCTCCCGGAACGTCGTTTCCTTCCGGGGCGTTGACATGTTCAGAAGGAAGAAGGGCATTGATAGAAGTGTCAAACAGTTGCCTTGGAGGTTTGGGTGGAGGCACAGGACGATTGAAGACACCTGGGAGATCAACAACATCTCCTTGATCAATATCATTTTCAATCAAGGTCCCGGAGGATGTTCTTTCAGCTCCACCAAGTCGACTATGTACCATGCCTAATCTCGACATACGCCATTCAATGGATCCATTGTAATCGCCTTGTGAAAGGTCTGATTGTTCATGTCCAATAGCCATCAAAGTTTCCAAAGTCTCGCGAACCACTGCAAGGTTGCTACGAAGTGAAGATGAGATAGACTCAAGCAGATTCAGTGACGCTGCACGATCCTCTGGGTTAACGCTGGGATCAAAAGGTGGGATGACTTGACTTGTCAGAAGCAAGGAAGAGCTATCGTCGTATACCGCTTGGGTAGCAGTTTCCAGCGTACGTACATGTATCCTTGCCTGCAAAAGAGTTTGCGCATACATGTCATCCACAGCATCGCCTACTTGGCGAATACCATCGATATCTACGTGCCGTGCAATGTGGATATCAGCAACAAAACTGAGCAAGTGAGACACATGTGTAACCATGTTCTGAACCCTTTGACGGAGTTGTTCCACTAAACAGGATTAGATGCCAATGGATTGATGTCATTTGAAAAATCATACCTGAACTATCAGACCAAGACGTTGGAGTTTGGTTTGGATAAAACAGGTCTTCGATCCTCCTGAGCATCGTGGTTACTTCAGATATTACATCCTGACCGAGAGGTCTTCTCGGTGTTTGTTCCTCCAATCTCTGAGAAACCCAACCGAAACCTTTCCATGTAGCAGCACTTCCAGCGCCAACTAAACCGACGCCGATACTGGCAGTAGTGAAAGTCCCATATAGTTGCTTCAGAAACAATCCTTCTCCATTGTCCTGTTGGCAATGTTGTACTTCTGCAATAAACAAAGAAATAGCCCTTTCAAGTTCCAATGCATCTGTGTCAATCCGATTGAGCGTCTCAGCGATACGCGAACCTGAGTCATAGTACATGGCACGAGCCGATAAGACAAGTCGAGACAGGGTTGCAGTGACCCGTCTTTGCGCAGGTTTCAAGGAGGATGAGACAGATGGTTTTTCAGGAGTCTCGCAAGCAAGTAAGTCTGTCGGGATCTGACTCGAGTTCGTAGCAAATACGTAGAGAAGATTGCGGACAGCGCGGACGGCGATCTGAATAAGATCGTCCATCCTTTGATCGTCACCTGCCCGATTGATGTTGGCTTGGACGTTGTCCGTGATAGCATGGACAGCATCACGTGCTTTCATCGCTAAGTCAGTCGCAAACCTGGAAGATGGTAATACTAGCGCTTGCTGAAGCTGCCTAGCAATCAGCTCTTCCGAAGTGAGATCACTCAATATCGAGTTGTGTTGGGGAGTCTGAGTTGATATCTGATGGACCTGCTGAGGAAGAGCTCGAGAAAGTTGAAAATGCCCAGGATGCATATCTAAATCATCTGAATAGACACCGTTTTTCGACCCTGCGGGATGACTTCTTGGGTTCAAAGGAACGGCAGAAAATTCAGGCCCAGAATCTAAATCATTGAAGTCGGTAGGTTCAGGTCGCGTCCAAGTTGTTTCCCCAGTGCGCTTGTTGACAAAAAAGACTGACATTCCGTCATCCGCCAATCGCTTAATCCAAGGCTCGGGAGTAGAATGAGAGATGCCCAAACCGGGAGGCTCACTTGGATAGGCGCCGTTGATGCCATTCATATTGGTGGTCACTCCGAAGACCATTCCTGCCCCGGTCGCCGCTCGGACGGTACTCTGCGCCGAAAGACCAGCAAGTTCACTTCCAGAGATTTCGTCCGCTGTTTCTTGAGGTAAGTCCCAAGAGTGCTCTCCTGTACGTGAATTGACGTAAAATATCTGGAAAGGGATGTCAGCATCATTCTTCGAAGTCGAATGAATTACAACGATATACATACCCGTCCGTCATCCATTATGTTCGGCTCCCAAAAATCATTGGTCTGTGAGCCTTGACTTGCACTTCCACCTGGAACGAGACGCTTATTCTCATTTGAGATTTCGAACTCAAGCCATTCCTCATTCTGCATTTGCCCTTGCATCATTGCATCGGACATATCAAGAACCCCATTATCACTATCCAAATGTGCCACCCCGTCCCCTGCCGAGTAGTCGGAACCGGAAAAAGCAATTTCTGCTTCTTCCAAGGAAATAATAGTCACATAGTTGGACGGAAACCAACCCCGTTCGTCCCCGAGCAAGCCATCCCACCAGCCAGAGGGCTGTCGATGGAGAACTTCAATGATATCCCCGCGACAAAATGAAAGAGCAGAAGCATCGTAAGAGGTGTAATCGTACATGGCTTTGCAAAAGAGGGCCTGATAATTGTCATCGAAGAGGTCTTGTTCCAGCGGCTGTTGCTGCTGCTGAAAGCTTTGAGCCCTTGGATTTGAGACTGACCTCCTGAGCCGATTTGGAAAGTTTGTATGAGGTGAAGATATCACAGAGGCCATCTGGGGTTCTGGAGGGGAGTGACAAGTGAAGCGAGCTAGTTAGGAGGCACAGATGACTAAGCGACCAAACACCGACCAAGCACCGCCTTTGTATTACAAGAATTTTCTATCGTTTAAGTGTTCGCTGTTTCTCGGCAAATTCTACAATCTTTCGGTCGACAAACATTCCTTTCCTATCCCGTACAGCATCCATATAAGTTTTTGCCACATTCGCTCGATCTGCCTTCTCCCCTAGATCTTCCAGCTCTTCTTCTGTAGTCGGAACCCAGAATGGATCTTGATCGAGTAATTCGTACCTGTCATCGTCTACTTTGGATTTGTTACTAGTTAGTCCAAGTGGCTTACCCGCTGAAAATCAACTGAGGACTCGCAGCCCCAGATGTTCGCTTCCGTATGTCTAGGCATAATTGTCAATAAAAAAACCTGAAAAGAAACTGACGTTGGGACTTCCTGACCATCTGCGAAACCAAAGCTCTCAACAACTGGTAGCAACGCGGACACTGTGAAAAATGATGTCCCCTCTCTCATCTCTTCAGCCACGATCCGACCACGTCGCCTGGCAACAACACCATACACCTTTCCAAGTACATCAGCTACATATTGATGATCAACAGCTCGACCAAATGTAAATGGTTACTCGCACGCTCACTGGATGCTTGGATGTCGCAAGAATACATCGCCAACATCAGTCTTGGCGACCAATCAAGAAGACCATTACGACAGGCATCTCTCACGCCTGTGATAACTGAACCCGTAACTTGTGCCATGCGATTATGCTCTACGAAAAAACACAACTGAACTCAGGCAGGGGGAGAGACGTTCTAAATCTTACCCATTTCTTTCTCCAATGCCGCTTGATCTACTTCCACACTCTCGACAAAATAAGCCAGTCCTTCCACAGGCTCTGCACACAATGGGCCCTGGATTGTAGCCAACTGGAAGCCAGATTCGATATGATTATCGAAATCGCTCAAAACGTTTTCTATGCCGTTATCACTGTCGCCTGATTTCGATTTTTCTAACTGGCGTTTCAGTCTACCATCCCATTATCAAGGTTATCAAGCAACTGATCCATAATCAATGGAAAAATACCACTCACGATGCAAGTGCTTTGGGCTTTCGTGCATCAATTAATAGACAACTGCCAGCTCCCTGAGGGCCAAATGCCCAGATCCTGTTGTCATTATCGGCCCATTCCCCTCCTACTTCTTTGCACTTGTCTCGCAGCACATCCCAAAACTGCTCGGGCTTGACACTTGGTTTGCGGAGGATATCATCATACTTGTCTATCCTTTCTCCATCCTCATCAGATTTGCCATCTTGACGATCACGCAGTAGCTTATCTAGCGTCCTTGCGTTATCTAAGAGAAAATCCAAAAGTAGCACCGGTATCGGGCTTGCACGTATCGTGAAAGATACTATGTTCTGGGAGCTTGTTCCCTTGACTGTTCCCCGGGGGGCTCCTAACGTCTTGGTAGGCGCCATGTCTACAGACAATGCTCAGTCTGTAGCATACCAAATCACCATGATGTTCATGAAAATGCGCACCTGATGCCTTCACAGCGGTCTCCCTGAACGGTACGATTGGCTTTGAAGCATGCACCTCGATTTTCGCAAATCGTTCTCGGAGATCCTTCAAACATCTCTGTTCGGGATTTAGCTTATTACTGAGCCAAGTCCGAAGCCTGACAAAATTCACGCGCCTCGAGATGCAACTCCCCAGCAGTCAGGATGACGTGCTCGCCTGTCTGCTGTTGGAAGGTTTCAACACAAGGATCTGATTGACTGAGGAATTTTAGCCCAGTCAACAATTTGGGCATATCTGCTGAGAAAGCTGGTTCTAGAGCGACACGGACAATAGGTGGCGTCTGTGTATCAGGTTCAATATCTTCTATCAACATATGGAAGAAACCGCTACTCACAGCTCGGTTTACCGCCCCCAGATTGACCAACCAAGATTTAGGGTCAACTCCGTCTTGGACATCTCCTCTTCCTGGTGCACATACAGTTGCACTCCTATAGACCTTGCCCCCTAAGCCCCTAATCGCGAAGATGTTCCCAGCTCGAACAAAATCGACTGGATTTAATTCTCTGCCCATCATGATGTACAAGCCCTCTACTGTTGCGGAAACAATGTACTTCTGATTGTATGGATGCGTCGACTCAAGGGTTGGGTCATATTTGGGCAACAGCGCATGCACTATACTGCCCACCCGAAGAATGCCAGAATACAGACGAGCGAACCCAAGGACCACTTCTGAAGCTTCATCCACCTCCTCTGGCTCTTCCAAGACAGGAGACTCTTGTTTTGGTGATTGGATCTCTATGCTGGCCAGCTGGTTCTCCAGCCCGTTCTCCTGCTTCTTTGGTAAAACAGCCCGCGCTTTGGCCTTCGTTCCGTCTGCTGTCAATGGTAGTTCCTTCTTTTCTGGCAAATCCTTCTTTGATACTGCGAACATCTTGCTCACATACGCTGTGACATATGAATTTATTTCCGCTTTTCCCGCATAGAGATCCTCCTCTAATTTGTCTTTGGGAGCGAGGATCGCTTCCTGAAGCTCCGGATAAAGCATCTTCGGTATGCGAGTAGATTGGGCGACGGAGGGAGCAGGAACGATGTCAATCGCCGCTTGTATTATACAAGTTGACAAGGGGAGCCATTGCGTGAAGATCAGAGAAAGAAGCTGGCGTGTATCCTTGGATTTAAGGTTGCGAGGAGGTATTTTGAGATTGAGTGCCGTGACAATTTTTGTCACCTTGTCTGGATCACTGCAAGTCTGTCGGTATTAGCAATTCAGATATCATAAGATCACAAGGTACACACGGGTTGAGTATTACAGCATCATATACGGCCCAAACATTTTCGAGGACAAATTGCACAAAAAGTGGCTTCAGTCTTCTGCCTTTGAGATATTTGTAACTAATGACTCTTTTCGTTTTGGGGTCCAAGAAGAAATCGCCCCACAGGACCCTTCTCAAGTTTGCCTCTTTGATGTTAAGCTTCTGAGCATATAACTGAGCAAATTTTCCAATGCGAAATCCCCATCCGTCTAATGCTGAAGCGAAGATGACATTCCCCTTTTCTGGGGCGAAATAGATATCCTCATCGTCCTTTTCCTGGAAATCTTGTTCCGTCTCGTTCACGGTTGCATCGGCTTCATCGGCTTGTTTTTCTTTTTTTGTGATCAACCGTCTTTCACGTTCCTCTCTCCATCGAAGATCATCTTCCATACGTTCACTAGCAAAAAAGTCACCCATTACTGCGTTAACTTGCTCTATCAGACGGACAAGGTGATGATGCGCCTCGACTGGAGAAAGTTTGAGTTCCGAAATTAGACGATCGAATTTATTGATTACGAGGATTGGCCGAAGTCGGTCTTGCCATGCTTGCCTCAGCACGGTTATTGTCTAAAGCACTCTGTCAGTATTTCAAACCCTACAATTTTGACGAAGGACAATCATACTTGCGTACAGACACCTTCGACTACATCTACGAGGACGAGTGCACCATCTACTAGTCTTGCAGCAATGGAAACCTCACTGGAGAAATCAACATGTCCAGGTGTATCAATCATATTCACGATATATGTCTTGGTTATCTTGCCTAGTTGCAAAAAAGTAACGATATGAGCATACAATATCATACGTCAAGAATATATGGGTACAATAGCGAACCTCCAGCATTATCCCGTTCCACAACATGAAATTTCAAGGACACCGCGCTACTCTCCATTGTAATCCCTCTCTCCTGTTCATCTTCTCTGCTATCCAGGTATCTTGTCTTTCCAGCCATACGTGCCGATATGATGTTATTCGCAGCCAACAAGGCATCCATTAATGTAGTTTTGCCATGATCGACATGTCCAAGTGTTGTGATAATCCGGACGTTGTTTGGGTCTTGATTTTCCATCGCTCGAATATGCAAAACTCTT
>Ga0153995_1000096_pt1 | contig 15979 bp, 12 predicted proteins | sample TSNC079MetaG_FD_104678 | JGI IMG/M metagenome (GOLD analysis project Ga0153995, IMG submission 104678) | Attine ant fungus gardens microbial communities from North Carolina, USA - TSNC079 MetaG | ecosystem: Host-associated > Fungi > Mycelium > Unclassified | place: USA: North Carolina, Lumber... | reverse complement strand
CAGCTGGTAATATCAGCTTCCATGACTATGACGCTGCTATGAGCTTCTTGCCGGGCCACCATCGTTTCTATGGCGTTTGTGTGGTTCCTCCCTGGTGACACTCTGTGCTAACCCCAGACACAGATTTTCTTTTCTTCTCTGGCTTTCTCAGCAATATACGTCTTTCATAAACCTTCTTGGTCTCAGTTTCGCCAAGTAGGCCTCGCAGTTGGCACAGCCATTGGTTCCCTCGCTCTTAGCAAGGCTTACGTTGTCAACTCCCACTTCAACTTCGTTCGTTCCCTCGACAATCCAGGCGGCTTCTCGAGGGCTATTGATCATATCCAGAAGCGAAACGGGCTGTCCCTACCATCAGGCCCGATAATTGTGCGCAGGTACAAATTCGAGGAGGATTTGCACGGGAACATTGAAAATAGTCAAGGTTATCTATTTCAAAGGCCTTTGACTGCTTCTATCTGACTTTCCCCCAGAGTCATTGTCGGAACCTGTCACTGAGACTCCACCTCAATCAACACAGACACAGAACTTCGCCGGCACAGAAACACGCAACTTGAGTAGGTGGGATCAGATTAGAACAGCAAACTCTGCTACTACTACTTCATCTTCCTGGGATACACTTCGCCAAAAGCACGAGAAAACGCGCGTCCAGAAGTCCAGCATCAACACCGATCGGCAAACAAATGTACAAGCTGATGATCGTACAGCAGAGCAAGCTAGATTTGATGCATTACTGGAGAAGGAACGGAATATTGGATTCCGAAATGCACGCGAGTGATCACGTCAAACAGTGTATTAATAACAACAGATTCAGATTTTCATCTCATGAGCCATTGTATTAACCGAACAACAGCGTTTTCCACAATAACTCTGTCCGAGAAGCGTTATCTATCTCATAAGATAGTTGTGACGGAAGTTGAGCACACGTGCTCACAAATAACGGTACTTATGATTATGATTCTTCTTGGAACACTTCCCCGTATTTCTTGAAAAGAGAGTGATGAGAAAATGGATACAATGGGACCCCAACTTGGAGGGGTTTTCGACCCGTCAAACGAACAATCTCTTTCATAAGTCCTTGAAGTAGTCGCTCTTGACGAGCTATAGACCCACATTCAGCTCACGCAAGGAATCCGATGCTGCAGAGCTTGCTCACTTCCGATTGGAGATCGCTGCCCATACTCCACCATCGCAAGCCTGTAGCATGGATCGTCGGTTATCTAATCGTTTGTACAGATGAAACTTTGTGACGTGCCTCAATACATTGATCTCATCCCAAATCGTAGATTCCCGCTCCGCGTCATTGATCTCAATCAAGTACTTGCATAATTGAATCTGCACAGCAGCAGCGAGGTACCAGCAAATCTTTACGAAAAAATATATCTTCTTCTTTATCCCATGTTGAACTTCTTACCGTAACAAAAGGATGAAGTTTTGTGATATCCAGGGATGTTACAGTCAGGGCGTAATACGCGCTCAGGATAGCTCTTGCAGCCAGGGTGCATCGTACAGTGGACACACTGTTACAATCGGTGAAGTCAATGTATGAATTATGTAGGGTAATCGCGGCTCTGCCAATGTTAAAATTAGTAGCATATAGACACAGATGGATCAACTTACGCGTGTGGGATGATATGAACCATATACAAATCAGTATCAAGAGTGTTCACCCCAGAGGCATCGGTCAACCCATAATTATTTTTATACATCTGAGGTAAATTCTCATGGAAGTCATGGCAAACCAGTCTATCCAGGACATCAAAGCCCTCCAGAAAGAATGGGTTCTTTGTTACCGTCGGCGCACGCAAATTTCTCCGAACATTAAAGTCAGTAACCCTCCCAAACAGCATGACTGCTTTGATGAGGAGAAGGAAAGAGTCGGTGTACCGTGGTGGATGACGAGTAAAAATATCTGGACTAGATATGTCTTGTGGATTGTTGGGAACAGTAACCTAACAAAACATGCTAAGAAGTCGGATTATTCAAGACATTTGACACTCACCTCGGACTCAAAGTCATCGGTCTGTAAAGGAAGTTCTGTACCCAAATCTCGTTCATCGACTGCATGTATCCAACCTCCAACAGAAGCGATACGATCAAAGATCACGGTCATCCACCAAGTGCGCCGCCTTAACTCCAAGTCACGAAGATCTTTCGGAGGTGCTAGATAAGTACCTTGTGAGTTATTTCCGTGACCGGAGTACGTTCCGGGATAGTTTAAGCGCAAAGGGATTGCTACACGCGCCTGGAACCCTGCGAATATCCACACTTCGATCCATCGACCTTCCTGGTAAAAGTACCATGACAGTAAAATACAAGCCTGCATCACGGAGAATATGTCCTCTCCGCTGGTCATCGTCTGATCAATATATTGTCGCGTTTTTCTTGAATGGAATTCAGCAAACTGATCGCGCCGGATACCACCAGACATGGTCACAGGACTTTGGGGAGACCATCGCGAGGCTGTTGCACACTGGAACCAAATGTCAAACAGACGCCACCTTACCAACTGGATCGTCTCTTACGATAGCATGTAAAATAGCAGAATGAGGAAATCTTGGGTCCCTGGGTGACAAGCGCATGGACGCTAGGAACGACGGCCGATGAAGGATTCTCGAGCCGCAGGGATCACAACGGAAGAAGACGTCGACACTAACAAAGATTTGAACGAAACAATAAAATCCATCTCCGCATGGTAGACTCACTAATGGTTCAACGTATCGGGATTAGGTAGGTCTGGATTCCAGCCAGAAAAAAACAACTCTCTAAATGGATTGGAGGTGTTGTCAAGTCCTGGGCTCCTGCTGTCACTGTGAACCTGTCTCAGGGAGCCATTCGACGTTATCGAATTCATCGTGGTCATTGAACCTCGAGGTAGGGTGATTCCACTGGCACTGATAACAGGCCTGGACGGGTCCAAGAAGGTCTGAGAAGCAGGCGATAACTTGCTAGGTAACTTAAGCCGATTCTTCGGGATGAAATGCCATAATGCCTGTTCTTTCTCAAAGAGCTGGCTCTTGAGCTGTACTACTCAAAAAGTGAGTTGGATTGGATGCGTTGTTCAATGACTCACAAACTTGCTTTTCCAGCTGACGAATCTTTTCCAGACAGTCTGTTTCCGACTTGAGCGTAAGCCCCTCAACCGGATCATAAAAGCATTGCGGTTCTGTCGGATGCCTAACAAAGACAGTGAAGGCTGCGGTTCTGAAAATATAGCTAACATCTTACGCATAACCAATCGGTGCTGGTACATTCACTAACACATTCCATTGTCTAGAAATCCTTGTTCAATAATGATATAAGTTTCGAGGAATACCCTACTCACTTCACGCATGATCCACAGTGTGGTCTTGCGGCATCGCACCTCTACACGAGAGTGCGTCAGATTTCTTGCCCATTTATGGATCCAGAATCTCAGCAAACGCACTAGCTTCCGCTTCCGACATGACCGACAGGCCTGGGTATTATTCGGATAATTGATGGTCAACGAGATCAGAAACAGATAACTCACTTGATTCCGCCTGAGAGCTGGTTTTATAACTGCTTTCGGCATGCCAATGCAAGTTCAAAGTAGGCTCAGGGAAAGGTTTTCGGTGGACTTGGCTGTTAATACAGGGCTATATAGGATTTGGCAAGGTCTCCTGTCCCTTCCTTATTTATGACACTTGTATACGATTTCACACGCGGTGGGTTGACCGAGATATCCATCATGATATGCCAGAGCTTACGTTGCCGACTTAGATTACTCTATCTTCCGGTGGGAATGCGACATTTGAGTACTAGAGTATATATCCTCGATTTGATATGTCGTGGTCACAAAGTAGAAGGCAACCAAAATACACTTGATTATCATCGTTTCCATGGCTTCTGGGAGAATAATGTTACTGTTCGAATCAACCAAAATTGCATAGTGACTTCGCACAAGAATATCTGCAACCTGTTGTTGAGCTTTCCTCCATATATTTTTTACATGTGACAGCCATCTTTGACAATTCCAGAACAGCGCTTGGATGGTTTATGATCTGAAGACCTCATGAGATGACTTTGAAAAGAGAGAGAGAGGCAGCTTACAGAATTGTTGCCACAATGCGTCTGGAGTGAGGCATATACCTGAACTCTGTCAAATAAATTCCTGCATGTGCATGTTTAAGGGCCACGATGGTAACGGATACAGTACCAACCTTGCCAGGTTCCAAGATTCATTTGACCATTGGTGATGGGAATTGACAGAGATGTTCCTACAAGAGATGTTTTGGTATGAGAAACACTTGATGCAATGGTGAGCAACTGGTTTTCTCGGGAAAAATCGTATCAAGTCTCACGAGTCGCTACACAGCCGAAGTATTTAATTGATTTAATTGATTCAACAGTAATCACTCACTCGGGCCCCTCATCAGTGTGCCGCCAGTCAAGAGACTCCGGAACCATATTATCGAGAGCCATATTCATATCTGTGTCCGGTAGACGTAAGCGGTGTTACTGAGGATGTAGGCTTGGACAAGAAGAGTCAAGTGCTTACCTTTTCTTACATCTGGAAGTGACCGGTACGTTCACCGAATTCGAAGAGAGAAATGACTATCATACCAGGATCATAGTTCTCATTGATAGTCAAAGCAGCGGAGGTGTGCTGGCTAGAAAACACCCAGAATATATCTTTATCAAAAGCAGACTACCCAACATACATGAAAAGGAAGAGCATGCCAACCTAATACCACCCAATTGAGCATCGAGACAAGAACATAGGAAAACCGATCTAGACCTGAACATTTCGGAGGCCTTCTTGGATCTGAGAAGCAATCTCATTTGTGACAAGGTGGCATCCCTTAGACCTCTGAGATAATGTAAACGTTTTCTGCCAGCCCATAGTGATGCAAAATAGATAGACAGTGGAGTGATGTGATCGGGAATTCAGATCAGTTACATTGAGCCATTAAATTACATGTCACAAAGAGTGTGAGACGTCAGTTGCAATCTCATGATGCAGGCGGAAAAATTGTCTGTATCCGTGCTCAATGAGCACATAGAGACAAGCGTGATGAGTGATGTGACAATGGGGAAGGGCGACTTGACAACACGGTGTTATAATCAGTGATGTATTCAGGTTTTATGTTATAGGTTCCTTTCCAGCATGGTCCCGATTTCCCGGAGAAGATATCGCTGGAAAAGAAGACTGGGTCAAGGTACTGTGTTGTCCTTCTTCACATTAAGGACATAGCCTTGAAATTTGGATGGAAGATTGCCTTACTACACCCTTCAGTCGTCACCTCCATATCGTCGAACTCTTTCTGTCCCGCCACGATTTCCAGGAACATTTCTATTACGACAGTGATTAGCATAATGGCCCTTTTCACCACACTACAATGCAGAAACTGAGAGACAGGATGGAAGAGCGGTCAAAAAGAAGCATACTTTGAAACAAGTGACTTCGTTAGGGTCTCTTCGTTGAGGCATCTGAAGCTGACCAGAAGGACCAGTAGCTAGGCCTGGAGCTTTGTCAAGGTCGGCATATCTAGCGAAACCTGGGGGAGGCGGCCCCAGGTCACGTGTGGAAGGAGGAGGAGGAGGTTCATAGGCGCTTGATGGTGGGAGGCTGGGCTTGGGGCTAGTAGGCTATGGATGAACTGGGCAAAGAGGGAAGAAGAGATATACGTACTGACCACGTAGGCATTCGGGCCCCAGGGGGCAAAAGCCAGTCAGATAAAGTTGACAAGCTACTTTACGAACATGCTTTCGGGGACACGTAGGACCTTGTGAACCCAAAATGAAGGGACAGGACCGCAGTATAATGAAAACCACAGACCTAATTTGCAGAAACCGCGGTTATAGTCCGGACACTCGATTTTGCGTTCCTTGGGATGAGCGTAGAGACATTCGTCACCGGCAGAACAATAACCATACTTCGCAAACCAGTAGCATTCTGGCATGCGCCTCAGGTTGTATTCGTGAAGAAATTCACATGCATCACCCTTTTTGCAGAGACCACGAAGCCAGTGTTTGCAGACGGTAGAGACGCGCTCTCGTTCGCGTGGATGAGTGGGCAGGGGTTTTGGGGGCTGGAAGTTCTGGGCAGACGGTGACGTGTGACGTAGTGGACAGTGGAGAGGGCCGAGGGGACAACCTGCAGGGGTGAGGAAGAGTCTGCAGATCTGATCGTCTGGAACGATGTGAGCAAACGGATGTTTATGTAGAGAGTAGAGGACCCTTGTCTAGTTTGATATTTAGCTCAGACTTGATGTACGTTTCTGCAGGAAAAGAGATCTGGTGGAACTGAGGACTGACGATGTCCTTGAGAGAAAAGGGGGTGATGAGAGCCATGTGGTGGTATGAGACAAGGATTAATAAATGCCGAAGAAAAAAACCAAAGGCATGGCGAATGTTCTTGGTGTCCTCGCCTCTTATGCCGTGCCCAGCGTCTCACTGCCCTCCCTCTTGCGCAGTGCATGTCCTGGCAAGTTCATTGGGATGGATGTCATCTGGATCCTCGTGGTCTCCCCATTGGCAACGTATAACATAACCAAAGCGATCGATGAAAATGGCCATTGAACCCAAGATTGTCTACGTGTCAAATTTAATCAGGGGTGTTTATGCACTTGCATTTCGAGTGACCAAAACTCAGGCTGATTGCAGTCACCTCAAACATTACATATCTCTTCGATAAAATGCGAAGATACTTATCGAGCAGACTCCATAACGGGGTCTGGTCGCTGTGGAGATATGTACTGCATAGCGTATTACTATCAATCAATAATAAATGTCCAAGGGTTGAAACCGCTACCACAAGCCAATTAGATCTACTTCTCCTCCCATGTTCCTGATTGGGTGAATTACACCTGTAACTGCAGTAGACCATGACCCGATCGCCTGAGACCGTTCAAGCAAGTCCATAGACCCCGATACACTCGCCACTTCTATAAAGTATACATCTCGGAATGGCAAGTCACCAGAAGGCCTGCGATCGATGTGCACAATGCTCAAATCTGATGATGCAAAGCATCGAATCGCATCTTTGAGCGATTTCTCTGAAGTCCACAAACGAATTAGGGCACGCTTCTCAATTCTAGGCAGGGCTGCTGCGGGAAATTGTACCTCCCGGTCCCGGACAACGACGTAGAATCGAGTAAAGTTATCTATTACGAGATATGTCGTTGATCAACGAACTTCGGAGATGTGATGACGAACATACCTGACATGCTCTGGATCCCCTCTCGCAGTATTTCAAGCTCACCGAAAATTTTGGCGCAGACCTTGGAACAGATGGCAGCACAATTCCGAGGACTATCTAACAGTTTATGGGCAGCAGATGCAGTTGATGGGGTTTGGACAAAAGTTGCATTCGGTAGATTTGCATATAAGAACTCCTGGCACTGCCCCAGGGCCTTACAAGGTATTAGCACTCACATGAACATTGTCGAGAACTAACGATTCCCAAGACAACAAACGCACCTGTTCGTGACTCAACACCGTGTCAACATCTTCTAATTTGACCCCTTTTAGTACCAGGAGACAATGCTGAATCTGCAAAGTGATCTCTCCCTTCACAAAACCACACTTAAGATGACGAAGACAATCATATGTCTCAATAACGTTTCCATATATCGTGTTTTCTTGGGGAACCACCCCTATCTGCACAGTCTCCTGAATTGCTTTTAAGATATCTGAACATGTAGTTAGTTGCGACGTTGAAACAGGGCAGATCTGCTTTCATACCCGGAATCGTCCTCAGCTCTTCATACGCCACAGATTCACCAAAAATCTCATATGCAGCCTATGAGCCATTTAAAAAAAAGCTTGTCAAATATGGAACAATGCCTCACCTCATGTGTATATGTACCCAAGGGGCCTAAGACGGCAACTCTATTCCTGAGGCATGCAATGTTCATTAGATGGTGGGAATGAACAAGCCAAGATTCAGCATTTTGATAAGTGATGCATCATAGATTAACAAGTCGTATTTATGTTGTCAATGTGATTTGTCAAGTCCCCTGCTAAGCTACTAGCATGTCGCTTTTTTAATCAAACTTATCTCTCTTGATCGTTCGTCCACCCAAGATGACTTCCTATATGGTAAAAAGGCGGAATCAGGGGCGAACTTGCCCTTATGTTCTGGTTCTTGGGTCCCTACCATATTGGTGATCTAGCGGGTGGGGTTGAGCTGGAACCCAGCTGGTCAATGTAGGACTAACATTTATGCACGTTGTTTGAGTGGTGTAAGCGGGAAATTTCAGCCTCACATGGTGTGGCATGGGGACAATGTCCTGGAATGCTCACATTGTCAGACCCAATAGATATTCAACATTACTGTCCCAAAGGACAGTTGGGATATAAGGAAGGCGAATAATGACAATATAAATGTAAGATTTCTGGTATCATATGACCCCCAGAGGGGGATGGTGGTAGTTAAAGGACAAGAAGGGGATCTGAATGTCACATTTTGTCAATCTGATTTTCTGTCGACATTGGTGTTTCGGTTGGTGGTATCCCGACAATTTCTGTAGAATATTTTCCAAATGTCATAAAAGCACTTTTTATCATTACCAAACTATTTCCGGCCATTTATTCATTGTTATCAACAGTAGATCTTTGAGCTAAATGCTAAGCTTATCACAATAATTGTTGTTAAACAATTCTCGAACTATAACAGCAGTGTGACATACCAAGTCAAATCATCTGATAAATTACAAGTAATAGCTGTATCAGAAATGATAATTGGGGTATGTTCTCATACTCGAAAGAGATTCCCTTAGCAGCACTCCAAAAAGCATCACTGTGGAATGATATTCGGGCTCCCTTATGATGGAAGTTGGGCTCCTTCCAAGGTTAGAAGACAAGGGGGTAAAATTTGTGCTAATGACCCTACAATGGCTTTTGTAGAGAGCAGACCAGGACACCAAGTAGGACAGGAGAGTTATAGGATGAAAATGCTACCCTGGAGAAGGTGGCTAGGGAGAACACGTTGAGTATAGGGGGAGAATGAAGTCATCCAAGGTCCTAGCCTCAGGGGCCCTCAGGGACGCAGACTTAGTTTTGACTGCATTCACATCCATCTGACAGCTTTCGGTTTCCCACACCTTTGAGGCTATGTCCTCAGGTCTCGTGCTGTGTTTCTCATTCTTAACACTGGATTCTCTGGGACAAAATGACAACACCCCTCATTTCTCATACATGGGCTCTTCGCTCCAACTGGGTATGGAAGACAGGTGCACTCTTTGGTGAGGTTCTCTCATAGTGATCATAATCACTGCTCTCAGCTACGGATAGTTACAGCTGGTATGATGGCAGGTGCATTGGGAAGTGAGTTTTTGAGATCGGATCCAAGACGTTGTCTAAAATAATCCAAAGCACATGGATTGCGCCGCAGACCCGATATTACTCAGGAGAATTTGCACGCATGGAATACTGCAGCATCCTTCGCGGTGAGAAATCCATCCCTCTCGTATTCGCAATCCTCCTGAATGTCGGTAGATCTATAACGGCCTGGGCCTTCTGTTGGTATCTCTTCACCCTCGCTTCTCGGTGCACAGGTTTGCTGCACCTGCTATTGCTGCAGGTGGAGCTATCTTCTCATCCAGTATCATAGCATTGGTGTTGGCCCGAGAACGGCAAGTTTGATAGGAGTTTAGTCGGCTTGGACTAACATGGACACAGGTTCAAGGTTCTTGGTCCTGTCACCCCTATTGGGGGTTTAGTTATGATTGCGGGGTGTGTCTTTGTCTTTCTCCTAGTGGATTTGCGATCAACTTGTTTACAGCTATGTATCTCTTGCCTTGTAGTTCATATTTGTTGAGAATATGAGATAATATGTCATGTGATTAACGCGTCGTGGCGTGTCAACTAGACACCTCGAGGCAGTAAACAAGACACAACATAGCACTCATCCCGATCCCCCCAATAACGCTTTGACTCCCCCGTCTCGACGTGGCACCCCGGACCTCCCTTCCTCTCTCCATTTTTGTTTTAGCACCAATCAAATTCAGTCTATAACACTTTTCACTAACCCGACCACCAGCGATTCCCTAGTAATCTTCTATCATGACGGGAGCTGCGAGTTCTGCGCCTCCTGTCAAGACGTCCTCAGCGCCATCTCTTCCTCCTTCTCCCGAATCAAGCGCGATTGAATCCCTCAAGCGACATGCCAACACCTTGTCTGACTATGATTTTTTTGCTCCTGCCGCTTCCTCATTCCAGCCTCGTCCTTACACACCTCACTCACATCTCTCAGACAGTCGTATCAAACCTTTTCAGTACTCTCGCAATCAAAACCGCTATCATGATGCTCTTGTCGTCCCCGCGGGCATGGATCCTCATCCTTCCGATCCGAATGTCATATTTATCCACCCTCCCTTCACTACCTTCCCAAACTCAGATCACCACCCAGATGGACTTACTTTTCAGGTTCTGACTGACAATTCAGAGTGGTTCCTTGATCCAAAAGACTTCATTCATGATAATAACACAAACTCACACGCTATTGCCTATCCTCCCATTCTCGAGCCGCCTAGAGGTTGGTGTCCCGCCAAGAAAAAAGATCTCAAGGGAAAAATTGCTGAAGGATGGATCAAGGGAGAGGAACCTCGCCTGCGCTGCACATTCTGTAGACGCCAGTATGCAGGTGTAAATGCCAAGAGTATGTGGCGACGGCATGTATTCGAGAAACATAAAATTGCAATGGCTAATCGCCGAGATCGAGATGGCCCTGATCGCCCTCGGGGGAGATCCTCAAACAGTGGGTCACTTTTGTTATTCTAGTTTAATGAGAGTGACGGTTTTGTTACAGAGGAAAATAAACAAGCCTCGGGTAGGGGCCGTGAAGATGGGCATGATACTCTTGTTAACCTCAAATTCGAAATTACCCCAGGCACTGTACCACAAAAAGCAGCACAAAAATCTAAATTTCGTTCTTCAATTTCGACGCCGCCATCAGTAGACGTGAACGAGGAATCAGCCAAAGATAAGATTTCTAGTTCAAGCCTTCGGCCTGAAACAAATGCACCATTTTGCAATCGACACCCCTCTACTGGTCCTTCCATGACCCCTCCTCTCACACCACATTCATCTTCTGACGCAGGTAACTTTTCAACTGAGAAAGTTCCCCCGACGCCTCCAATTTCCGTTCCTCTTGTTCCGCCATCCCCTTATGATCCATTATTGACGCCATCATTCCGCCATTCTCCTCCCCCACTGCCCTCGGACCAGCCATGGCGTTTTCCAAGTCCAAGCCATCCGTTACACTCACAAACTCGCGAGCTATCTTTGAGTATGCTTGTCCGCAATGCCGCCAGTCCGTTGGTGAAGGGCTCTCCTATCCTTGGAAGTAGTCCACTTATTTACTCCTCATCGTCTACCTCGTCCACTTCTCGCTTTGTTCGACCAGAAACACCCCTCAGCAGCATGAGACTGGCACTTAGTTCTAGTAATCATGCACGTTTCAGTAAAAGCCGGATTGGAAGCTCACCTCTTGCGAACCGACCTGAATTCACTCGCCTTCGACATCGAATCGAGGAGTCACCTCTCGGTAGAGATCCTGATCGATCAAAGAAGCGGTTGACGTCTGAGTTGGCCGATGACTGGTTCTCGGGAAGCTCCTTGCTATCCGGTCAACTGAATGATCCATTCCACTCAATCTTTTCGTCTGGCGGAGCTGAACGCCCAAGTCCAGTCAAACGTGCACTTGAAGCCGAGAGTCCAGTCCTCCGCATCCGTAATTCTGCGGAGACGAAGGGTCTAGGCATTGGTCTTCTCGAGCCTTTTGATCTTGCTCGTAAGGTTACGTCTGACGACGAGGGCGACAACATTTATGCCGACTCTTCCTCCAGCTTTGGCGATACGGAAGATCTTAACAACAAGTACCCTGACGACTTAGCACATAAGCATGACCCTCAGCAGTCACCCTCTGAGCCCCCGTCGAAGAAGAGGAGGCTTTCGTTGAGAGATTAGACATTTTTGGACTATTTATTGTTAACGCATTTGCTTACCTATCTTGAAGTTCTGGTTCTACTTTCTGGTAATTTTTAACAACTGAAGGTTTGTCATCACATCCATGACCATTGGTGCTTTAGTTGATACTTGTTTTCAAGAGTTGACCCGTTTTAATCTACGGTATCGGTCGACTTGGTCAAATGTTGAAACGACTTGTGTACTTGTACATGTATTCATAGCTCTACTTCAACATGGTGCGCGTGGGAAGGTTAACGAAAGAGTGCGACGTGCAGGGGAGCATGCGTGAGAAAAATTACTGCCAGCGCCATATCCAGACACAGCTCTACTATCCCCATCCTACTCAAAACACATCATCCCTCTCCTCAGCCCTATCCATTTAGCAAAAGAGACACAGGTAAACACTTGTTCTGTTTCACTCGAGGTAGCTTGTTGAAATGTCATGCTGCATCATCATCTCATTGCCTAGAGCAATATTTCGAACTAGTACCTCAATTTCCCGTATAAATCTTTCGAAACAGGGCCAACATGCAAGCTATCAAATGTATGTGCTCTCTGATAAAAACTTGGGCTAACTCATACCCGCCCTGTCAGGTGTTGTGGTAGGGGATGGTGCTGTAGGAAAGGTTGGTTTTCCCCCAGCGTTGATTACAGTGAACAGGTGTTGAGAGGCTTAGACTTGTTTGCTGATCTCATATACTACCAATGCTTTCCCGGTGCGTGCTTCTGCTTTCATTTTGACCATTAAGCTAATTTCTGTGATTAGGGAGAATATATTCCTACTGGTAAGCCGAGCAAAGAAGAAATTTGAGCTCATTTTGAACCCCAAAAACCAGTTTTTGACAATTACTCGGCAACGGTCATGGTGGATGGAAAGACCATATCTTTAGGTTTATGGGATACTGCTGGCCAAGAAGATTATGATCGCCTCCGACCGTTATCATACCCCCAGACGGACGTTTTCTTGATCTGTTTCTCCCTTGTCAGTCCCCCGAGCTATGAGAACGTGAAGACAAAAGTTAGTCTGTATCCTGCTTCTCATCTGTATACCTACTAAAGCGCTTCAGTGGTATCCTGAGATCACACATCATGCCCCTTCCACCCAAATCGTGCTTGTAGGCACCAAGCTTGATCTTCGCGAAGACCAGCAGACAATTGAGAAGCTGAGAGACCGGTAAGTGCCTGCCCAAATCTGACAGGCCTGCTGACACGTTTCAGGCGCATGTCACCCATCACATACTCGCAAGGCGTTGCCATGGGCCGTGACATTGGGGCCGTGAAGTATCTTGAGTGCTCTGCACTCACTCAGAAAGGACTTAAGACAGTTTTCGATGAGGCAATCCGGGCTGTCTGTAAGATTGATTACCAACCTCAGAAATACGTCACTAACAGTCTGTCTTGAAGTAAACCCCCCTCCACCTAACAAAGACAAAGATAATGGGAAACGAAGAAAGTGCATAATCGCCTAAAATGGACATTTTGATTTACTTGCCTTTTATTGCTGGTATGGCTCGCCCACACACGCTCATCATGATGGAAACGATTCCATTTCTTTCACGTACATACATCACGTGTCGATTGCGGTGCTCATTTTCGACTTGGGCGCTGTTGTGTTCTTTCGAGCCCTCCCTTCTAGAGTCTTCCGAGCTATTGTAGGTATCTGGATTCTGATGGTGCATTTATAACTCTGGTAATGAAACCACATGGAACACCAGTGGTTCTTGAGTCAACCGTTAAGGGAATAACTCTTCATTTAAAATGATCAGACGTCGAATCTGATCGGAAGCAGTCGCATACAATTTCCTTTCGAAGATGGTGGTTGGCAAGTCTTTGCCAACTTGCAGTAGCAGAATGATGATCAGAAACTATGGCTGATGGATTTCGGAATCAGATCGATATGATGTCCAGCAAATCTATTAGTTGATGAGACAATCAATCTCGACAGCACCGCAACTGGTGCATCGATCGTATGTATCTAGTTCAAACTCTGGTAATCGAAGGTTCAAAGTCAAAGTCAAACTCCTCCTGGTACAGTGAAATTCGACGTTCATTATGTAATGCACGCAACTCGGTCACAAGAGGTCAGTTAGAAGTACATCTTCACAATCAATGGCAATGTTGAAGGAGGAATTTAGGTTGCACTCTCAAGTCTTACGTTCTTGAGTCTCAGGTACCAAGGGTGCAGGTGCAAGTGGAAGCTTTTTATTTAGTACTTAATACTTTCATGGTGACTTCTCTTTGACCCACCATTTTCTCTGGCATAGGCCTAGACACCTAAAACCTGTTTATTCACATTCATCTGTTACCAAAAGTCCTTCAAGAATAGCAGGAGGTCTTTGCACATAGAGCAACCATCTCTGCTCTTGCTTTCTAGTGTTATAGCTTGAAGTCTTTTGTTCACTCAGGTTACAACCTTGTGGAGAAGGAATTATTGTGAAGAGTGGAAAGGATAGTTTATATTAGATTAGTAGAGAAAATTAACAGGAGATCTGAGTATACAGAATAATACTATTTATCCCAGTCCTATATACTTTATAAGGAGACTGTTAATTAACTATAAATGACTAAAGATCAGAGAATAAGTGAAAAGAAGAAAGATAAACAGTTAGCAAGTATTGTATAACTCAAGTCAAGTTGACTCAGAAGCAAGTTCTTTAAGAGTTACAAAGAGAAGTCCCTTGATCAATTGTCCAGCTACTTATACAGTTTTACCATTTGTTTACATTGATCTAAACTACAACTGTCCAAGAGGTTGGTGGTTCAATACCCTTCTATGTCATCTTGATTTCTTTGTTATGGTTAAGGTAACTCATAACAGTAAGTATAAAGAATAAGTATAATACTTAATGTAAGGGCGACTGGGCACAAGACTCCAGGAGAATCCTCAGAGATTAGGATAAGGCTCCTAGAGGGATCTTTTATATTATATACTAGTTTTACATTCCTTAGTGTCAGGGTCAGCGGGATTGGAGCTAAACTAGCATGTTTAAGTATTACTAGTTAAATAGGCTAAGGTTGCTCTAGAGTGTCGTCATGCCGTTCAGGGGTGGAAATGGAGGTGTCCCCTTACATTCATCCCTTTTTCAAGATTGCTATGTCTTGGAGTAATGAACTCAGAATGAAAAATGTTATCAAACTCCATGCACCGGATGTGTCTCAGAGCCCCAGGATATTTGCGATGGAACTCTACTATTAGTTCTGGAGCAGAGACTTCGGAGACTGACTTCCAGAAATTGTGTTCATGGCTATATCCCTTCCACTTGATAAGATACTGGAATCTTCTCTGGTACCAATAACTGTTGAGTATCTCTTCTACTTCCTACTTTGCTTCTCTATTGATGACGATGGGTAGTGGATAGTCTTCTGTTTTCTGGCCTGTAATCAGGTCGTCTGAAGCCAAAGTAAGCTTCACTACATTGAACACTAGATGGAGTTGCTTCATCCAGTATAACAGTTTTAAGTAATAGACCATAGGTCCGATCTATCTTTCCACTACAAAGGGGCCAAGCCATCAATGCAAGAGTTTCTGCAAAGAGTGCTGAAAGGGTGCAAAAGGGAATTGCACACTGGGACAAGTAAAATAATGATGTGCTAGCTCCTAATTGCATGCTAAAGGTCCAAGAGGAGGTTATCAAAGTTAAAGGTTTATAAATAATTAGAGAAATAAGAATTATACACAGTGTCAAGGACGGAATTCTGGAGGAAGGAGATATAAGTGATAGCTAGAAACTACACTCCATTCTGGAGTAATGTACAATGTCGGGGAGAGATGTACTTAGCAATGATAAAAAGAAGGCTCTGGCGGACTGTTAAGAATGTCGGAGCAGAGAACGACTTGTTGAACGACCTTGGCTTCAATTTATGTGTTGCGCCCCAGTCTCCGGTCGTGAGGTTGGTCGTATATTTCAGAGTAGTGAAAGTCGTTGAGACAGAGGTCCTAAGCAGGTGAATTGAGAAGTCGGAGAGGATAAGATACGATTAGGACTAATTGACGTTAATTTACAGACTGAGGAATTACATGGTAATTACTCAGTACTTATAGTAAGTG
>Ga0153995_1000095_pt1 | contig 16068 bp, 11 predicted proteins | sample TSNC079MetaG_FD_104678 | JGI IMG/M metagenome (GOLD analysis project Ga0153995, IMG submission 104678) | Attine ant fungus gardens microbial communities from North Carolina, USA - TSNC079 MetaG | ecosystem: Host-associated > Fungi > Mycelium > Unclassified | place: USA: North Carolina, Lumber... | reverse complement strand
TCCTTCGTTTATGTAGTCGGCACGCGGCCTTGCCGCCTCCGGCATGCACCCGTAGCTCAGCTGGATAGAGCGCTGCCCTCCGAAGGCAGAGGCCAGGGGTTCGAATCCCTTCGGGTGCACCAAATACCGCATACCGCCGATTGCCCTCTATTGCCGCCGATAACCGCCGAAACTACGCCCGTGCAAAGAGCGTGAGACGGTCCTTGCGCGAAAAAGCGTACAAACGGCGGTGTTTGGCGGTGAAAGAGTTCGAATCGCTTCCGGTCGATTGGTCGATTTTGACCCTGCGCAAACGTGGTGTATGGGGCTTTGAACGACCGCTATGCGCCCCATTCCGGTCTCTCATATGGCCGCACGACTTCCTGAAAGCTGCTGTTCGCGTCGAAGTTGGCCTGCAAGCGTCATGCGCTCTCAATAGGGTACCTTCTTTCCGCCTTCGGGATTCCCAAACCAATCTACGAGTCGCAGCCTCATGCAATCCGCCGGAGACATAAGTGATGGAGGCAGGATGCGGGCGATATTGACTATGATATTGCGAGAGAGGAGAACGGCCCGATCACTCGTCCGCCATACCCCGTCGCCAGTAGGACACCGCCAGCTGCTGGTGCTTGCCGAGCCTGCCGACGTCGCGCCAATGCGCCCGGATCGACTGGATGGTCTCGAACTCCGTACCGGCCCAGCAGAAGACGCTGCGGTCTGTCGGGATGGCGATGCGCCTGGCTTGGTCACAGAGTGACTGATCCGGGACATGGCGCGGAATCCACGTCACCTCGACGCCATCGGGCTTGACCAGCGGCAGCGCGTCGGTGCTGTGATCAACCTCGACCAGCACGTGGCCTTCAGCCGAAGCCGGCATGTTTTCCAGCGCGCGGGCGATGGCGGGGAGGGCGGTCTCGTCGCCGACCAGAAGATACCATTCGGCCGGGCGCACACCGCGCCCACCCGGTCCCGCCATGCCGACAAGCGCGCCGGGCACGGCTGCCTTCGCCCAGTCGCTGCCGGGGCCGGGTGCCGTATGCAGCACGAAATCGATGTCGACCTCGGCCGTGGCGAGGTCGATGCGGCGGATGGTGTATTTCCGGACATGCGGCCTTCGCGCCGGGGCCTGGACGACGCCCAGGCCGTCGGCGCCGCGGACGGGCCAGCTCGGGTTGGCCGGATCCTGGGGAAAGTAGAGACGGACGTGATAGTTCTCGTCGGTCGCAAACCGCTCGAGATCGTCGCCGGTCAGCGTTACCCGTCGCATGTGCGGCGTCAGGTCCGCGACGCGGATGACGCGCATCTCGCGGAAATCGCTGAAGGCCTGGCGGTCGGCGAAGCCGGACCAGCGGATCTCCGGGCGCTCCGGCTCGGCGAATTCGCGGACATGCGACGACAGGAAGCTGGTGACGTCTTCCAGGTCCGACTGGTTCGAAGCGCGCGCCTCGACGGACAACTCGATCGTGCCCGGCTGGAACACGACCTCGCCGGACGGAAAGGTCGCGATCCGGCGATCTCTCTCGCCGATGACAGGGATCTCATGCTCGGCCAAGTGCGCCTGCAGCGCGTCCAGCACCTTCGCGGGATCGTTGAGACGAATGGTGGCGTGCGAAGACAGCAAGGTCGGGATCTCCTGGACGTCAGAACGTGGTGGTGGAGGGGACGGCGCTTTCCGGCAGCACGACCAGGCGGTCGCCGATGCGCTCGACCCGCGCGTGGACGCCATAGACATCGGCAAGCATCGCCGGCGTCAGCACGCCCTGCGGCGTGCCGGCGGCGTAGAGCCGGCCATGATCGAGCACGATCAGTTGGTCGGCCCAGCGCGCGGCGAGCGAGAGGTCGTGCAGCACCACAATCACCGCCGCGCCCTCGACGGCCAGGGAACGGATCTGCTGCATGACCTGCAGCTGTCGCGCCAGGTCGAGCGCGCTGGTCGGCTCGTCGAGGAAGAGCAGGCGTGGCCGCCGCGCGATCGCCTGGGCCAGGCTGACGAGCTGGCGCTCGCCGCCGGAGAGCCGGTCGAGTGGCGACAGGGCATGCTCGACGATGTCGAGCCGCTGCAGCACCGCGATCGCCTGCCGTTCGAGCGCGTCGCTGGCGACGGCGCCGTGCATGGCCACGATGACGCTTTCGATCACCGTCAGTTCCGTGCCCTGCGGCAGCGCCTGAGGCATGAAGCCGATCAGGCTCGATCGTTCCCGCAGCCGCGTCGAACGCAGATCGCGCGCGCCGAACCGCATGGGGCCGGTCGAGGGAATGATCTGCGCCAGTGCCTTGAGGATGGTCGATTTGCCGGCCCCGTTCGGGCCGACGAGCGCCGTGACGGAGCCGGCCGCGATCGGTGGCAGGGTCAGGCCGTCGAGCGCGCTGCGACGACCATAGCGGACGGAAAGCCCGCTGACCGTCAGGGTGTCGGGCAGGGTCATGCCGGTCGCCTGTGCCTGCGGACGACGAGCCAGACGAAGCCGGGCAGGCCGACCAGGGCCGTGACGATGCCGATCGGGATGATGATGCCGGGGACGACCAGCTTGGAGGCGATCGAGGCGGCGGAAACGGTCAGCGCGCCGACAAGGAGACTCGCGGGCAGGAAATAGCGATGGTCCTCGCCGACCAGCATGCGCGCGATATGCGGCGCCACCAGCCCGACGAAGCCGACCACGCCGACAAAGGCGACGCTGGTGGCGGCGAGCAGGCTGACCCGGACCAGCGCCAGCAGGCGAAGTCGCTCCGTATCGAAGCCGAGGCTGATCGCGCGCTCCTCGCCGAGCCGCAGCGCGGTCAGCGGCCAGGCGGCGCGCAGCGAGAAGGGGGCCACCAGCGCCAGCACGCAGGCGAGGATGGTGACGACCGACCAGTCGGCGCGGGCGAGGCTGCCCATGCTCCAGAACACGATCTGCTGCAGCGCTTCGGCGGAGGCGATGAACTGGATGAGCGACAGGACGGCGCTGGCAGCGAAGCCGAGCGCGATGCCGAACAGGATCAGGGTTTCCGCGCCGGCGCTGGTGAACCGCGCCAGCGCCTGGACGAGCAGCAGCGAGGCGAGGGCGAACAGGAAGGCGTTGCCGGCCACCAGCCAGGGGCCGCCGAAGGCCGTCACGCCGATGCCGAGCACGATGGCGACCGAGGCGCCGAGCGCCGCGGCATAGGAAATTCCCAGCGTGAACGGCTCGGCGAGCGGGTTCGCCAGCACCGTCTGCATCTCGGCGCCGGCGAGCGAGAGCGAGGCGCCGACCAGAACGGCCATCAGCGCTACCGGCAGCCGGACCTGCCACAGGATGACTTCCCGCGCATGCGACAGCTCCGTGAAACCGAGAAGCGCCGACACCGCATCGGGAATCGAGATCGACGCGGGGCCGGTGCCAAGGTCGAGCAGAAAGGCGGCGAGGCCCGCGCAGCCGAGCAGGGCGAGAAGCATGCGGCGGCGACGCTTCAACCGGGCATAGGCGGCAAGCGCCTCCGTGCTCCTGCGCCCGGCAGCGAGTGCGGCGCCGCTCACGGATCGATCCAATAGGTGCCGAGCATCGGGACGGCGAGGAAATCGCGGTTGATCGCGTTGATCGTCGCCTGCGGATCGACGTCGGCGAACAATTCCGGATGGAAGATCTTCGCGAGTTTCTCGATCAGCACGATGTTGACGGGACTGTCGTTGAACATATGCCAGACCGCGAAGGCGCGCTGCTGCCGCACCGCCGTCAGGTCGGCGATGCCCGGCGTCGCCAGCAGGTGGGCGAAGGTGCCTTTCGCCGTGGCTGCATCGATGCCGGTGCCGAGCACCAGGCCGCCTCGCGCCGCCAGATGGGCGCCGCCGGTGGCGATGTAGAACTCGGGATCGTCGACCAGCAACTGCTCGAGGCTGACCTCGCCATAGAGCCCCGGAACATGATCGAGCGCCAGGTTGCGGCCGCCGGCGAGCTCGATCACCTCGTTGAAGGTGCCATGCCCGGGTGTGGAGCAACATGGCATGCCGCCGGCATGGACGTGCATGAACACGCCGGGACGCTCGAACGGCCGGTTGGCGAGACGCTCGCGAACAAGGGAAAGCTTGCCCTCATAGAACGCGATGAAGTCCTCGGCCTTTCGCTCCGCGCCCAGGGCCTGTCCGAGAAGGCGCAGGCTGTGCATGGCGTTGTCGAGCGGCTGGGAGAAGAAGTCGACCACGAGAACCGGAATTCCCAGTTGCCCCAGCACCTCGATCGAGCGCGCCATGCCGGGCGCTTCCGCATCGTAGAGGCTGAGAATGACGAGATCGGGTTCCAGCGTCGTCACGGTCTCGACGGATAGCGATTCCCCCGCCGCTCCGCCGACGACCGGAATATCGGCGATGATCGGAAACCGCTTCAGCCAGGCGTCGTAGCTCCCGGTGTCGCGCTTGAAATCGTCCCGCCAGCCAACGACTAACGAGGCCGGATCGGGATGGATCAGACCCAGCACGCTGAGGCTGCGTCCCGCGCCAAGGACGATACGCTGGGCCGGCTTTTCCAGCGTGACGGTGCGTCCGAGGATGTCGGTCATGACAATCGGCGCCGCGTGGACGACGGCCGGCGCGAGCAGGACGGCAACCCAGGCGAACAGCCCGAGCAGGGCGCCGAAACGCAGTCGAGCCGCCGGTCTCCCAGCGGCTCCTGCGAGATGATGGATGAGGCTTGAAACTACCATGAATACTTCAGATTGGCCGTGATGGCGCGCCCGGCACCATAGTTGCAGCTGCCGCCGGTCGCGTTCAGGCAGTGGGACACGTAGGTCTTGTCGAACAAATTGGTGACATTGACCCTGAGCTTCGCGCCCTCGAATTCCTTGCGCAGCGCGCCAAAGTCAACCTCGGCGCCGATATCGACCAGCGCCCGCCAGGGGATCTCGAGCTGCGGCAGGTAGGCAGGCGAGGTCTGATAGGACGAGGTCGCCCGGACACCGGCGCTCAAGGCCAGGGCCGGCGCGAAATCGGGCTGGTAGCGCACCCAGACCGAGCCCTGGTTTTCGGGGAGGCGCAGCATCGGCCGGCCGATATCGGCCAGCGTGCTCGATTCGAGAATCTTCGAGTTCGAATAGGCATAGGCTCCAAGCAGCTGGAGCTGCGGCGTCACCTCGTACTTGCCCTCGAATTCAAAGCCACGCACCCGGGTCTTGCCGCTCTGGACATAGTAGAGCGTGTTGGTGACGTCGGGCGTCAGACTGTTGTCCGTCGTCAGGTCGAACAGGGAGAGCCCGATCATGCCGCGGCCGTTTGCCGGCTCGTATTTGACGCCGACCTCGTACTGGGTCGCGGTCTGCGGCGAGAAGGTGTCGCCCGCTTGGGTCGTGCCCAGCATCGGCTGGAACGAGGTCATGTAGCTGACATAGGGCGCGAGGCCGTTGTCGAAGAGATAGGTCAGGCCGGCACGACCGCTCAGCGCCTGGTCGTTGGTGTTGACCTTCGTCCCGGAGATCCGGTTCTCGTTGTCGATATCCGAGAAATCGTATCGCAGCCCGAACGTCCCGATCCAGTTGTCGTAGCGGATCTGGTCCTGCGCGTAGAGGCCGAGCTGGTCCTGCTTCTGCAAGCCGGAACGGGTGACCGGCGAGATCGGGAAGTTCAGGCCGTATACCGGATCGAGATAGTCGATGGGCGGTACGGCCACGTTCCAGCTGGTGTTGCCGAACTGCGTATCGGACGAGGAGCGGATGTAGTCGAGGCCAAACAGCGCGGTATGCTCGAAGGCTCCCGTCTGAAATTTCGCCTCGGCCTGGTTGTCGACCGCGAACGACGTCAGCGTGTCGTCCGACATCGCCGTCACGCGATCGAGGACGGTGCCCGGCGCGCTGTAGGCGAAGGCGGGATTGACCAAAGCGAGGTTCATGTCCTGGTCGGAATGCGCATAGCGCAGGTTCTGCCGGACGGTCCACGTGTCGTTGAAGGAGTGCTCGAACTCGTATCCCAGCGCATAGAACGTGCGGTTGAACCCGCCGAAGTCGGGATCCCCCAGGAAAACGTCGCGCGGGATCTGGCCGGCGGGATTGGGCAGCAATGTGCCGGTCGCCGGGTAGAAGCGCGGCGAGAAGGTCGGCGTGTCGCGCTGGTAATAGCCATACAGCGTCAGGTGCGTGTCGTCGGTCGGCGCCCAGGTGATGCTCGGCGCCAGCATGATCTGCCGGTCGTGCTCATGATCGATCTGCGTGTTCAGATCCTTGCCGAGCGCCGTGAAGCGATAGAGCCACTGGCCGTCCTGGGTGATTTTGCCGGTCATGTCGATCGCGCCCTGGATGCCGCCAAACGTACTCGTCTGGATCGAGGCTTCGCGGTAGGTCTCGGCCTGCGGCCGCTTGCTGACCAGATTGACCAGGCCGCCGGGGATGGTGCGTCCGTAGAGGACCGAGGCGGGGCCCTTGAGCACTTCAACCCGTTCCAGCGCGTAGCTGTTGATGCTGGGCGTCGCGTATCCGGCCGGGTCGCCGGGCAGCATCAGGCCGTCGAGCCATGTATTGCCGAAGGTGTTGTAGCCGCGAATGTCGAGCCAGTCGTAGCGGATGTCGTAGCCGTTCGGCTCAGCGTTCACGCCAGGGGTATAGCGCAGCGCCTGGGCGACGGAATTGGCGCCCTGTTCGTCCATCTGCCGTCGCGTGACGACGTTGACGACCTGCGGCGTTTCCAGCAGGGGCGTCGCCGTCTTGGATGCGCTGACCGATTTCTTCACAACGATGCTGTCGTCCGGTCCCCTGGGCGGCTCGCCGTCGCGTTTGCCGTCGACGATGATTTCCTGGAGCTGGGTTGTCGCCTGTTGCGCCGTCGCAGGGGCTGCGAACGCGACGACGCCAACCGCGGTCGTCGCCAACAAAAGCGCCTTAATCGTCATCCCGTCACTCCACACCATAGACCCCCAGAGAAATTATAACTATCATGGTCATGTTATGGATTTCGTAGGGCAACTTAGCGCGTCGAACAATGGCGCCGCCTTTGCGCTCCGATCGAAGTCGTTTGCGCAAGCCGCAAACTTCCAGGCTGCAGACAAAGTGCGACAGGCCGCATCGTGAATTCATCGAACGAAGCCCAGGACGTCTCCGACCCGGCACAGGGCGCCGTCATGCGGGTGGCGGATCTGCAGAACCGGCCCGGCCTGACGCTCGAAAGCCGAAACGACCGGCTGTCGCACGGCGATCCGCTCTTCCGCGGTGCGTTCTGGCATCGCGAATTGCGCCGGGGCCTGCATGTCCATGCCAGCGACGTCGTCGAGGTCGAGGACTTCACGGCGATTTCCTCGCAGCGGGCCGGCCTCTCCTGCATCTTCCTGATCGATGGCGATGTCGCCATCCAGGTTGGCGAGCGGCGCTTCGAGTTCCATGGCACTGGCAACGTCCGCGAGGGGCTGGTCATCCCCAGCGCCCGGTCGGAAGAATTTCGGCGCATTTCACGTGGACACCAGAAACTGCGTCACCTCGTGATCTCCGTCAGCCCCGAATGGCTGGACCGGGATGGGCTGGAGACGATGAGCGACCGTCGGTTGGCGAGCGATCTGGTCGACGACCACCTGGCGGGGCAGACCTGGAAGACGACGCCACGGCTGGCCGAACTCGTGCAGCGGATCCTGGCCCCGGCTCAAGCGCCGTCGAGCTTGCGCGATCTGCTGATCGAGAGCGCGGCGGTTGAGATCATTGCCGAGGCGCTCGGCGCTTCGACGCATCAGGACGAGCGGGAAGCGCCGACCTTGCTGACAGCGCATGACCGCAGCCGCCTGCGGCGCGCCGAGGAATATATCGCGGGCCATTCCGGTGTCCTTCTGGTCGAGGACATTGCGCGGGAGGCGGGCACGAGCGGCAGCGGCCTGCAGCGTCTGTTCAAGGCGGCGCACGGCACCAGCGTGGTCGAGCACATCCGCCAGACACGCCTGGAACAGGCGCACAGGGCGCTGGCACAAGACCGGGTCTCGATCCAGGAGGCGAGCACGCTCGCCGGCTATGGCAACGCCGCGAATTTCGCGACCGCCTTCAAGCGGCAATTCGGCCTGTCGCCATCCGAGGCGAGGCGGCTTTCGAGCAGATTGGCCTGATTTCCGCGACCTGGAGCATTTGACGCTGGACCGGCTCAGCAGTCTGCCGGAGCAGTATGGCTATCACTAGAAGGAAGCGAGCTAGCTCCGACTGCGGCCACAAATGCCAGCTTGGCGCCCTCAATTCGGTCGTTGCCGCGGTAAGGGACCCTGCCGAGAAGCGGACACCTGCACCGAGCTACCATGTCCAGCGCGCGTGAAGATTTGCCGACGGCGAAGTCGCTTCAATGTGTCCGTTTACTAAGATCTATCCCAACAACGCGCAGTTCGTCGACGCCGGGGTAATTGGGTGACAGTTCGAGCCAATATTCCTGCAGTGCGCGAACTACGCCTTCGAAGTCCACCATCGTGCCGTCGGGCAGCTGCCGCCGCTGGCGTTCTTTGCCGCGATTGACGAGCAGGTAGATGCCCCGTGATGATCGGCGATCCCGTAGGTAGTCGCCGGACAGCTGATTTTCGAAACGCTCGAACAGCTTTGGACCGGTCCATTTGTCGGCGATCTTCAGCTCCGCTGGCACTGGCGAGGTGATACCGACACCGTGGAAACGAAGGTCGGTACGCTTCTCGTCTGCGAGCTCTTCCTCTTGCGGTATCTGATAGCGGCCGGCCGACATACGCTCCAGCTCGTGAGCGAAGTAGTTGCGCATCACTTCTTCCTGGCCGATGTCCAGAAGAACTCCCGCCACGCTGGTGTCGCCATTCTCCATATCGTCTTTGACATCGAGCAAGTGGTTTACGGCGAGATTGAATAGCTCGCGATGGTTGCGAGGGGTGCGCTCTTGCTCGTCGTGGAATTCCCGCACCTGCTCGGGCGTCCACGCATCCATGTCGGCGTCTTGCGTGGCGCGTTGCAGCGCCCGGTGCGCGATCCATCGACCGGTATCGGGATCGCTCTCCCCGCCGGCGATGTTCTTCATCGCGATGTAGCCCTCCTTACCGCTGGTCGAGTTCAGTAGGTTGAAAATGGCGTCTCTCGAGTTTTGAGCGCGGTCGCGCAGCGTCGGCGAGTAGGCTTCGCCGTTTGCGCGGTCGATGTCTTCGAAGCGGTGGATGTGCTTGTGTAGTAGCTTGTAAAGCTGTTCTAGGAATTGCGGCTCCTTGAACGCCGTTGGTCCGATGGGGAAGTCGCTACGCCGATCGCCGAATAGATGCGTCGCATAGCTCATGGCGACATCCACGGCCTCCCGGTTTTCGGATAGTCCGTCCAGATATCTCGAGAACGCCGGAATGGCTGTGGCGGGCTCTATACCCGTCCAAACTGCGTACCATTGGGCAGCGTGCTTCGTGTCCGGATCGGTTGCACGTGCCTTCGCCAAAGCGAGCACGTCTTCATCGGGCACGCCGGGTGCGAGCACGATATGCAGAAGTTTGGAGAGCGTCTCACTATTCGTCGGCTCACGGCGACGGAGTAGGTCGAAGATTGCCGGACCTAGCTTCTCCCAGGCCCATTTGCCCGACCATGCGAGATCGGAAATTATGTAGTGCATGCCCCCTTCCGGCTCGGAGGCAATCTCAAACTCCACCTCACGCATTATGAGTTGGGCAAGCGCCAGCTTATGCTGCGCGAACAGATCGGGGAACCAGTCTGGAAAGCCGTTCAGCTCGTGCGCTGCGAACAGCCAGGCTCGCTTTGCATCTTGCTCAGAGACATTCTGTGCCCAGCCAGGAGTTTCACGAGCCTCAATAGCGAAACCGGTCAGCCCAATGATGGTCGAGGCCGTCGTCGTATTGGCCTCTGCTCCCTCCGAGCGAAGTTTTGGAGAGGCCCTATGCGCATGCAGGATGACACCGTCGCGATAAGCTCTTGCGATGTCCTCACCGAATTCGGGAATGAGCGAGCGCCAGTCGCCAGAGGTCCATTTGCCCTTCTGTTCCGCCTTATTGCGGGTCTGATGGTGCAAGTACCACTGCGTCCTCGAAATGTCGTTGGGGTCCGAAAAGCCCGGATCGCGCAGAGTATCCAGATGCTTGCTGATATTGTCCCGCGACTTTCGCAGGTTGTCCTTCTCACGGCGCGCGCGGGCCCTGGACTGCTTCGTCCACTTCTGGTTTTGCCGCGAGAGATCGTCATCACGTTTGGGCGGATGCAAGAATAGTTCGAGGCGCGCGGTCAGCTCCGGGATGCCTGAGACTGCGCTCTTGAGCTGCTTCAGCTTGGCCGCGCCACGCCCTCCCTGAACGTACGCGTCGAGCGCACCCGACAAGGCAACCAGCTTGTCGTCCATCAGGTCGAGTGTAGCAATCTCACCGATGAAATAGTCGAAGTCGCCAGCAGAAAATCGCCAGAAGGCTTCAAAGGAATTTGCCTGCCATATGTAGGTCACGGGGCCGAAGTTCGTGCCTTCGTGATCTTTGCGGGCTCTCGCTACCTCGGCCCAGAAGAGCGTGCGGTTCAGCTCCTGCCAGTCGGGAACCAATTTGGAGAAGTCCGCCTTCAGATCGCGGATGTCGCTGTCAAATCTCTTCGACACCGGCGGCATACCCAGAACGCTTAACGCGACTTCAGACATTGCGGCAGGGTCTCGTTCACTGACGAGCCGCTCCACAGCTGCCGCGGCAGGGTGGAGCAGCCATCCGAACCGCGTCGAAATCTTGCAGAACAGCGCGTCGACAAAAGGCGCGACAGACAAAAGCCGGTATAGCCCATTAAGAAGCATGGGCAGATTCTCGATCGGCATCTTCTCGGCGACCTTGGTAACGCCGTCCTGAAGATGATCGACTGTGTACTTTGCGACCGCGCCCGTCCTTTCGAGTTCGCGGAGAATCCAGTCAATCTCTTCCTCGCTTCCCTCCAGCGTGTCGCATAGCTCGTTGAGCCACTCTCTATTCGGAGGGACGGGTTCACGTGCGATCGCGTCCCGCACGTCACGCATATCGTCCTTTGAGCCGACAGCGTTCACAGCCCGAATTGCGGCCATACGTTGATACTGTCCTGCAGTTGCAAGAAGCGCCTGCGCTTTGGCCTGAGGCAGGGCGTCCTTGATCTCCCCGAGCCAGATCATCCGGAGCAGGAAACTTGCCGCTTCCTGATCCCCTGCATGTTGCTGCAGCAGCCTGCGAATGTCGTCGCTCAGATCAGTATGGGCAAAACGCTGGACTGCGGCGTAGTCGGTGGGCGCTCTCGGCGAGTGTCCCGGCACCAAGTCCCCGACCACTTCGCTCAGAATCTGCTGGCGCGTCGGAAATGGAAGAGACGGAGGATCGCCACCTTCGAAAAGCACTTCGGGCGCAAGCAGGCGAACCCGCTCGCGAATGCGATCGTCGTACAGTGCGACCCAAGGGAGTATCGGCCTCATGAGGGGCACGATCACATCGACCCCGTAGCTCGTCTTGAAGAACATGTCCTCAATGGCACGGCGCGATGTCGGATGCTGGAGCATCTCGCGAAGCCATCTCACCGCCCCATAAATGGCGGCGTCGAAAATCGGACGCTCAAGCAACGCTTTTCGCTCCACTGGCGACCAATCGGAGAGAACCTTATCTACCGCGATGCCATCTAGCCCGTCTTGTCCATCGGGCACTTGAATGGAGGCATTGCGCCCAAGGGTGGCCGCAGCCGCAAGCAGCTTCGCTCCCAGTAAGGCTTTTGCTTCCGTTAGAGGAGTAGCGTCGGCACGTTCCTGATCGCGCTCTTTTAGCCGCCGCTCTACGCCATCTTCCATGATTGTGCGGCGAGTACCGATCGCACCGCGCTTCAACCACGAGGCGATAAGATCTTCGAGGTCCTGCGGCAAAGCTGCAAAGGACCAAGCGTCCGCCCGCTCAATGGCATCGCCGAAAGCCTTGGTGTCATTCACCCCTCGCGCTGCGGCGAATGTCTCTACCTGCTCGCGCGACAGGCCTTCCAGCGTGACAATTCTAAATGGCGCAGAGGAGTTTGCCTTGTCTTTCCTGGCGCTCGATACGGATGTATCGGTACTAGGCTCATCACCATCGCCGTCGTCTTCCATCAGGCTGTCTATCAGTTCGTCTGCGGATGACACGCTCTCTGGCGAAACGTCGTTCGCTACTTTGGAGACCGGGGCGAACGGCAGATAGGCCTTGGCACGATCAAGGTCAGTTTTCGGCCGCCATGCCGACATCCGTCCGCTGAGGAACACGTGCGTCCGATCAAGAGCGAGCTTCAGTTTCTCTCCGAGCAGCCGGAGCGCCAACTCGAAATCCTTCGGGTGGCGCAGGCGTGCTTCGTCAACCGAATCTAGGAACAACCAACCTTCCGCGCCTGATGCCAGCCACGCATCGAACTCGTCTTTGGAGTCAACGTCAAACGCGGTCGAGAAATGGTCCGGAATGTTCTCCAGCCGCAAGAAGAACGCGGCCCTACCCTCCGACCGCAACTGCTTGGCAATCGTGCGAAATTCTTCCGTTTTCCCCGAGCCCGCTTCCGACAGGATAACCACTCGACAGTCCTGCAGTAGTTCCGCCCACTGAATGCCGTTCGAGACGTAGAAAGCGTTGGACAAATCGGACTCATCGCTCTCGCTGGCATAGCTGGAGAGCTCCCGAAAGCTCCGACCCAAGGGCACGTGCTCAAATTCATCAGAAACGGGCATGAGGACGCTCACCCTAAGGGTTCTTAGATTCGAGTAGCACTGTCGAGCTGATGCATGTTGGTGTAGCGGACTTCGGGCTGAGCGACGATGGTCCGGCCTGGCCTAAGCGCAGATTTCCATACGGAGCGAGAGGCCGGATGGGTTGCCATCGCAAACGACATTCTCAATCTCAACCACGGCGCCATTCGACGGCAAGTTGCCCGGGGAGCGGGTTGCGCGCCTAACGATCCAGCTTCCGGCCGCCTGAAGTCCGCCCACTGCGTACACGGCACTTCAGCCACTGCGTCAGCTTTGCGCCGAAGCTGCCATTGGTTAGAAGCTCGCATATGACCGTGATGGGGTCGGGTGCAGCATGGCAGCTAACCGCTGGGCGAGCCCCAGCACCAGACAGTCCGGTGCCGGCCCCCGAACGGTTGTGGCACGCGCGTTTTATACTCGGCCAATTAAGGCCGAGGAGAACTCACATGGGCCATTCGCAATATGATGATGCCAGCCGCGAGCGTGTAGCTTGGAACGCTGGCAAGAAAGTGGGCACGAAGCGTCCGCTCACGCAGAAGCAGGTCTGGGCCGTTCGCTTCTTTCTCGATCGTGAGCGCCGCATGCGTGACCGCGCTCTGTTCGACCTTGCGATAGACAGCAAGCTTCGTGGCTGCGACCTAGTCAAGATCAGGATCCGTGATGTCGTCGCCGGACCGGAAATCAGAACTCGGGCGATCGTCATTCAGCAGAAGACCGGTCGCCCCGTCCAATTCGAGATCACCAGCGACGTGAGAGCAAGCCTTCTGGCCTGGCTCGAACGGCGTGGCGGCTCGATCGAGGAATTTGTATTCCCAAGCCGGGTCGATCACGCAAAACACATGAGCACTAGGCAGTATGCACGCCTTGTTCAAGAGTGGGGGACCGCGATCGGCCTGCGCCCGGAGGAAATATGGAACTCACTCGCTTCGCCGCACGAAGGCATCGATGATCTACAGGGCGACAGGTAATATCCGTGCGATCCAGATATTGCTTGGTCATTCCAAGATCGAGAACACTGTCCGATATCTTGGTGTCGACGTCGAGGATGCGCTGCTCCTGGCGGAGCGAACCGAAATCTGAATTTCGAGCGGCTATCCGTCTCATCGCGGATAGCCGCTTCGGGGTGGGAAGCGGAATGGCGGCTTTTGGCGAGAAAACTGCCGAAGCGGACGTTTGAGTGTCTATGTCAGTCCAAAAAGCGCTCCTGCCATCACCACACGTTGGGCCCGGGATCCCACCACCTCGAGAATACGTGGCCCGTTGTGCAATAGCCCCAGATCATCTTCGCGCAGCATGGTCTTGAGGCGCCTGTCCACGCGACTCCGCAATCGAGGAAGTTCGATTTCGACCGGGATCTCATCAGGAGATGTGAGCGGGACAAAAACTACAGCATCGAGCATGGCGAGCGCTTTGCTGACATTGGCCAGTTCACGGCCACTCGGAAGCCACTCAAAGCCCTCGCCAGCGCTGACCACCTCCAGATAGGCGAGAAAGTCAAGTGGACAGCGGTCGAAGATCACGTCCCGGCCACCAGCATGACCCAAGATCAGCTTACAGCTTTCGGCAAGCTGCTTTTCAAGATCAGCTGTCGTAGCTCCATTGGCAAATGGGACGCCTTGCTGCTCAAGAAGCCAATAGGGCTCGGGCACGCTCTCATAATCGCGATGAACGGCTGTGAAGTCGTCGATAAATGTCGTCTTGCCACTACCATGCGTCCCCGTCACTGCAATATGCATGATGCCCTCCCTCCAGGGCCGTCTACGACGTCGATCTCACACGAGCAAGAACTTAGCGAAGGCCCTTATTGCTCGGGCCGGCGACTGCTAATCCCGTCTTTCATCTCAAAACACTCAGTCAGCTTCTAGCTCCCTTGAACCGCAGCTTCTGGAAAACGGTCCGAATTCCTCGAACGACCACAATGGGGTCGGATGCCGAACGGCAGCTATCTGCATAGCGGCAGCCAAAACCGGCCGGCCCGCTGCCGGCCCCTAAACTCACAAAGCGGGCTTCAACTTTCCACGCCCCGCAAATGGACAGTATCTTTGAGCGGGAAGGCAGCGCGGAGTTGCCGTGGCTTAACCGGGAGCCGCGTTCCAGCGGTTGAGGTGGCGGAAGGAGAGGTCGGCGGCCCGGTAGCTCATGCTGGCATAGAACACGACCAGCAGCGCGATGAAGAACATCCGGTCGAGAAAGCCGAAGGCTTGCGAATAGACAAGGATGTAGCCGAGGCCAGACTGGGCGCCGAGGAACTCGGAGCCCAGCACCGCAGCCCACCCCGCTCCGAGAGCCAGCAGCACGGCGGCATGCATCTCCGGCAGGATCGCGGGGATGATAATGGTCCGGTAGATGTAGCCCCGTCCGGCGCCGAAGGTGCGGGCATTGTCGACATAGACCGGGTTGATGTTGCCGATCGCGTTGACGGCGGCGGCGAAGAAGATCACGCCGACGCCATAGGCGACGAAGCTGGCCTCGCCAAGGAACGAAAGCCCGAACCAGATCTGGAACAGAGGCACCAGCGCGAGCAACGGCATCACGCGCAGGAACTGGACCGGCAGGTTGACCAGCCGCCGGCCCCATTCGGACCATGACACCGCCAGGCCAAGCCCGACGCCGACCACAGCCCCGACCAGGAAGCCGGCGCCGAGGCGCACGAAGGTCGCCAGACTGTGATAGGCGATCGCGAGGAAAGCGAAGAGATAGCTTGGACTGTCGCCCGCTGCGACCGAGCCGAAGCCCCAGCCGCCCGGCCAATACAGAGACAGCGACTTGAGCGTGCTGGTGAAGACCACCTGCCAGCCCGGCACGAGCGGCACGCCGGGAACGATCTCCTGCGGAAAGGCGAGCGAGAGCGCCTGCCAGCCGACTGCCAGCGTTGCGAGAACCCCAAGCGCGACCATCCGGTCGCGGCGCGGCGACGTCGAGCGGGCGGTCATGCCACGGCTCCCGCTGCCGGCAGAGGACGCGGCGCGTGACCAATGCCTAGATGATCGAGCAGACGGCGCTTCAGCACCAGCGTCTCTGGCGCCGACAGCGCTTCCTCGTCGCGCGGCCGCGCGCTCTCGACCCGGAAATCATCGACGACCTGCCCGGCGCGCATGACCAGGATACGGTCCGCCAGGGTCAGCGCCTCGTCGACGTCATGGGTGACGAACAGCACGGTGCGCTTGCGACGATCGACCTCGCCCCAGAGCTCCAGCAGGACGTCGTGGATCTTGTGCCGGGTGACATAGTCGAGCGCGCCGAACGGTTCGTCGAGCAGCAGGATCTCGGAGCCATTGGCGAACACGCTGGCGATGGCGACGCGCTTCAACATGCCGCCGGAGAGTTCGCGTGGCCAGGCCTGGACTACATCGCCCAGCCCGACTCGGGAGAGATAGTGCAGTGCCGCCTCGCGGCGGTTGGAGGGCGCGACGCCACGGCATTTGAGACCGTACTCGACGTTCTGGATGACGCTCATCCAGGGAAAGACGCTGTCCTTCTGGAACACCACGCCGCGATCC